>ERZ773259.580-NODE-580-length-39206-cov-5.448035_pt1 | contig 39206 bp, 36 predicted proteins | sample MGYA00511961_ERZ773259 | MGnify/ENA primary metagenome ERZ773259 (study PRJEB29015, sample SAMEA2737775) | human gut metagenome | biome: human gut; feature: human-associated habitat; material: faeces | place: China | collected 2012 ...
CCGCAGCGGCAGAATTGCAAAATAATACTGCAAAATTCTATTTTGCAATTCTGAAGGCAGCTTGGCGAAAAAGTCCAAAGGGACTTTTTTGACAAGCTGCGCGCCGCCGAAAAGTCTGTTTTCCGTTATGCCTCCGCCTGCTCGTCCCAGCCGCGGCAGACATCCACCCACGCCGAGAAGCCGGAATACTGCTCCAGCTCCGGCAGCGTCAGGGCGATGGCGCTGTTCGGGCTGCCGCAGGCGGGATAGACCGTCTCGAACCGCCGCAGGGAGACGTCGAGATAGACGTTCACGTTCTCCGGCACGGCAAACGGGCACACGCCGCCGACCGGGTGGCCGATGAGCGTCAGCACCTCGTCCGGCGTCGGCATTTTCGCCTTCTTGGCAAACCGAGCCTTATACTTTGCATTGTCGATGCGCGCGTCTCCGGCCATGACGATCACCATCGGCGTCTCGCAGACCAGAAACGCCAGCGTCTTGGCAATATGGCAGGGCTCGCAATGCAGGGCCGCGGCGGCCTCCGCCACTGTCGCGCTGGAAACCGGGAATTCCAGAACGCGGTCCTCCATACCGAACCCGGCAAAATAGGCCTTTACTTTCTCTACAGACATGGTGTTTTCACTCCGTTTCCGTATGCTGCGCGCGCAGGGCGGCGTCATACAGCTGATTTTTGGCAAGGCCTGTCTCCGCAGCGACCTGCCGGACGGCATCCTTGCGGCTCAGGCCCTCTGCCAGAAGCGCCTGCACGCGCATAAGTGCCTCCTCCCCCGAAACGGGGCCGCTCTCCTGCTGCTTCGGCGCGCCCTCGACGATCAGAACATACTCGCCGCGCGGCGGCTGGGTCTCATAATAGGCGACGGCGCCGTCGAGCGTCAGGCGCAGGACCTCCTCATGCAGCTTTGTGAGCTCGCGGCACAGGGAAATACGCCGTTCCCCGCCGAAGGCCGCCGCCAGATCGCGCAGCGTCGCGCACAGCTTGTGCGGAGCCTCGTAGAAGATCATCGTGCGCTGCTCTGCGCGCAGGGAATCCAGGTGCTGGGCGCGGTTCTTCTTCGTCGTGGACAGGAAGCCCTCAAACGTGAAGCGCCCCGTCGGCAGGCCGGACATGCTCAGCGCCGTGATGGCGGCGCACGGGCCGGGGATGGCGCTGACCGTCACGCCCGCCTCCGCGCACAGGCGGACCAGATCCTCGCCGGGGTCGGAGATGGCCGGGGATCCGGCGTCCGACACGAGCGCGCACGTCTCGCCCGCCAGAATGCGCTCGACGATGCGCGGACCGCTTGCCGCCTTGTTGTGCTCATAATAGCTGACGAGCGGCTTTTTCAGCTCCAGATGGTTCAGCAGCCGCAGCGTCACCCGCGTGTCCTCGGCCGCGATAAAATCCGCCTGCGCAAGCACCTCGCGGCAGCGCTCGGAGATATCGGACAGATTGCCGATCGGCGTCGGCACAAGATAGAGCATCGCGCTCATGGGCAGTCTCCTTTCGCATGACGGGCGGCGCGCAGGGCTTCGCGCTCCGTTCCGTCCGTCTCATATTCCAGCAGCTCCGGCAGCAGCGTCAGGCCGGGCCGCCCGCCCCGCCTTGCCTCGAGCAGCAGCAGGCTGACGGGGCTTTCGGCATTGTGGCGTACCGGCTGCAGCCGCTTCGGCTCCAGCCCGGCCGCGCGCAGGACGCACAGCAGGTCGCACAGGCGCTCCGCCCGGTGCACCAGCGCAAACCGCCCGCCGGGCGGCAGCAGCCAAGCGGCCGCCGTGCACAGCTCCGCCAGCGTCAGGCACTGCTCCGTGCGGGCCACGGCGCTGTTCCGGCCAGCCTTGCCGCTGCCCACGGGAAAATAGGGCGGATTGGCGATCACGCAGGAAAAATCCCCCGCCGGAAGGAGCGCGCGGATGCGCCGCACATCGCCCTCCAGAACGGTCAGGCGGCCTTCCAGCCCGTTGATGCGGACATTCTCCTGCGCAGCGCGGCAGGCCTCCGGCCGCAGCTCGACGCCCGTGACCGTGCAGGACGGATCGCGCGCGCAGAGAAGCACACCGAGCGTGCCGCAGCCCGCGCCGAGATCGGCCACACGCGCCCGCGGCGGCAGCGTCAGGAAGTCCGCAAGCAGCAGAGAGTCCGCGCCGAGCGGCACCTCGCCCTCCGGGATGCGGAGCCGCAGCCCGTTCCACAGATCGTGTTCCATGGTCGCCCCCCATCATGAATTACGAATTACCGATTAAAAACCGGTCTGCGCAAGACTGCACAGGCCGGTTCCGTAAATAACGTTACGCAGTTCCGCACGAGCTTCCGTGGAGCATACGGCGGAAGGGCTCCGCCGTATGCCGGATGTAATCGTGTAGGATCTTCTTACTCCTCGACAATAGCCTGAACGGGGCAAGCATCTGCACAGGTGCCGCAGCCAACGCAGGTATCGGCATCGATGACGTACTGGTCCTCACCCTCAGAGATCGCATTCATCGGGCACTCGCCAGCGCAGGTTCCGCACTTCAGGCAGCTGTCGGTGATCTTGTATGCCATGGGTATCTCCTCCTATTACAAGTAGTATCCCCATTTTATCATGTTTTTGGGAAAATGCAATGGGGAAATTCGGAAAGGCAAACTTTTTTCGACGGGTTTGAACCGGGCACAGGCGGGCTAGAATCCCAATGTTGAGGGGAGGGAGCGATTTGGCAAAACGGGACCTGCCGCCGGAGCTTTCGGCCGCGCTCCGGCTGGCATGGGCGCTGGCCGCCCGGCTGGGGCACGCCTGCGTCGGCACGGAGCACCTGCTGCTGGCACTCGCCATGCAGCCCCAGGGGGCCGACGGGCGGCTGCTGCACTGGGCCGGTCTGACCGGGCCAGAGATCGCTGCGGCCGTCCTTCGTCTGCACGGGCGCGGAGCACCGTCGGACGTTCTGCCGCAGGGGCTGACGCAGGCCGCGCGCCGCGCCGTTTCCCGCGCGCTGAACGGCCCGGAGCGGCTTCTCACCGCGCTGCTGCGGGAGAGCGGCTGCTCTGCCGTGCGCCTGCTGGAGCACTGCGGCATCTGTCCGCAGCAGCTTTTTACCCAACTATGCGAGGGCGAGCTTGCCCGGAAGGAGCGAAGCATGCAGAACACAAGACTGCTGGATCAATTTGGCATAGATATGCTCGAGCGCGCCGGAAAGCAGGAGCCGGTCATCGGCCGGAGGCAGGAGATCGAGACCGTCCTGCAGATCCTCTCGCGGCGGCACAAGAACAATCCCGCCCTCATCGGCGAGCCGGGCGTCGGCAAGACGGCCATCGTGGAGGGCGTGGCGCAGTATCTTGCCGCCGGGACCGTGCCGGAGCCACTGCGCGGCAAGCGCCTTTACGCGCTGGACATGGCCAGTGTCATCGCAGGCACAAAGTACCGCGGTGAATTTGAGGAGCGCGTGCGCGACATTCTGGCCGAGGTGCGGCGCGTGCAGAACGTCATCCTGTTTGTCGACGAGATGCACACCCTCGTCGGGGCCGGTGCGGCGGAGGGCGCCATCGATGCGGCCAACCTGCTCAAGCCCGCGCTCGGCCGCGGTGAGCTGCAGCTTATCGGCGCGACGACGCTGCGCGAATACCGCAGCAGCATCGAAAAGGACGCCGCGCTAGAGCGGCGCTTCCGTGCGGTGCAGGTGCGCGAGCCGACGCCGGAGGAGACGCGCGAGATCCTGGCCGGGCTGTGCCCCGGTCTGGAGGCCCATCATCACGTTTCCATCCCGCAGGAGGTTATTTCCGCCGCCGTAGAGCTGTCGTGCCGCTATTTGACGGATAAATTTCTGCCCGACAAGGCCGTGGACCTGCTCGACGAGGGCGCGGCCTGTGCGCGCATGCGCCAGCTCGGCAGCCGCACGCCGGAGGAGGAGCAGGCCCTGCAGGCCGCCGTGCGCGCCGGAAAATATGAGCGGGCCGCCGCCCTGCGCGACCGTCTGCGGCGGCGCGGCCAGCCCGGCCGGACGGTCTCCGTACAGGACATCGCCGCAGCCGTTTCGAGCCGCACGGGCATTCCCGTCGGGACGATCTCCCGGACGGAGCGGCAGCGCCTGCGCACGCTGGAGCAGACGCTCTCCGCCCGCGTCATCGGGCAGGAGGAGGCCGTCCATGCCGCGGCAGAGGCCGTGCGGCGCGGGCGAAGCGGGCTTGCCGAGCAGAAGCGCCCTGCGGCGGCCATGCTGTTCCTCGGGCCGACGGGCGTCGGCAAGACGGAGCTGTGCAAGGCGCTGGCCGAGGCCGTCTACGGCAGCGAGGACGCGATGATCCGCGTGGACATGTCGGAATATATGGAAAAATTCACGGTCTCGCGCCTTATCGGCGCGCCGCCGGGCTACATCGGCCACGACGAGGGCGGCGAGCTGTCCGAACGTGTGCGCCGCAGGCCCTACAGTCTTGTGCTGTTCGACGAGCTGGAAAAGGCGCACCCGGACGTCTGCGGACTGCTGCTGCAGGTCATGGAGGACGGATTCCTGACGGATTCCGGCGGGCGGCGCATCGATTTCCGCAACACGATGCTCGTGATGACCTCGAACCTCGGCGTGCGCGGCGGCGGAGGGCTCGGCTTCGGCGCACAGGCAGAGGACGGAGCTCTGCGCAGCCTGCGGGAGCATTTTTCGCCGGAGTTTCTCGGGCGCATCGATTGCGTAGCGCGTTTTCAGCCGCTTGGTACAGCGGCGCTTGAGCAGATCGCGCAGCAGCAGCTCACAGCCCTGCAGCAGCGCGCGGAGCGCCTGCACGTCCGGCTGGAGCTGCCGGACGGTCTTGCCCGCAGCTTTGCCCTGCGCAGCCGGGACGGCCGGGGCGGCGCGCGCGAGATCCGCCGCCTTGTCCGCCACGAGATGGAGGCCCCGCTTGCGGCCCTGCTGCTTGGAGCACGCGCGCCGGAGCGCGTGCGCGTGGACCTGCGGGACGACCGTCCTTCCCCGCCCCCTGATAGAAATGTGCCGGAGGGAACCGTTCAGGCCCTCTCCGGCACAGTTTTTTATTGTTCCGTTTCTTCCGTTTCGCGGCGGCCTAACTTATGCTTCGTGCCGTCCGGCTCTACGATATAGGTGTTTTCCAGCTGCGCCGTCAGGTTGCGGCGAACGGCTGCAATATACTGCTGGCGCAGCAGGTCGCGCTCCGCCGTTTCCTCCGGCGTGAGGCCGGTCGTCTTTGCCTTCCGGGCAAGCTCATTGATACGCTTGACAAGCTCTTCCATACGATTTGCTCCCTTCTCAGCCCACGGCGAATGACAGCAGCGCGTCCACACTTCCGCTCGTCAGCGAAACAGCGCTGACCTCATCCGGCGCGCAGGCATACAGATAGTCTCCGTCAAAGAAGAAGGCCGTTCCGGAATGCACGCTGATCTCCGGGCGCGAGACCTCGGTGATCGCGTCGCCCAGCCGGAACAGGTGGGACGTGTGGTCATAGCACACGAGCGCCCACGCGGCATCCTGCGACACGGCGGCGTAGACCGCGCCGCCCGCATAGGTCCCCAGCTCCTTCACAAGGCCCGTAGCCGAGACGCTCCCGCCGCCCATCGCCATGGTGGAGATGGCAAGGCTCATACCGTTCGCGCCGTTCGCGCCGCTCAGATCCATCAGCATGCCTTCGGCCGGGAGCAGCACATTGAACAGTTCGCTCAGGCCGGAGACCTCCGCCAAGGCGGGCTTCGTCGGATTGGAAAGGTCGATGGCCGCAAGCGGTGTGTCCGCATCGAACATTGCGAGCAGGCAGTAATTGCCGCTGAAGCGCGCCGCGCTGAGCGAGGCATCCGGCAGGAGACCGCTGCCGTCTGCGATCTGCTGCAGGGAGAGGTCCAGCACGTTCAGCGCTGTACCGCCATTCTGGCTCTGATCAAGGCGGTTCGTCCAGCCGTAGGTCTTGTCCTCAAAGAGCTGATACTGCGACGAGGACAGAGATCTCACGACATACAGTGCGTTTGCCTGTGCATTGAGTTCCCAGGCCGCGACCTCGCCCGCCAGCGGCTTCGAGGCCAGCATCGTCAGATCGGCGTCCGCCGTCAGGCGCAGGAGCTCCGTTGCGGCATTGATGGCGTGGTTCGTAACGGAATAGTGGTCCTTCTTATAGGCGTCGCCGTGCGACTCCATGCGGATGCTGCGCGCAAGAAACACCCCCTGCTCCGAAACGCAGACATGGTCGATCGTTCCCGTGAAGGCGCGCACGCCGCTGCGCTGCGCATCGGCCAGCGAAATGGCGGACACGATGCTGAACGTCGGCGCATCGAGCGCGGAGGAGAGATAGAACTGCGAAGCGGGCACGGCCTCGCTTTCGGCATTGTCGCCGATCTGCGGCATGGAGGCAGCGCTCCCGCTTGCCTCGTCGAGGTCCGCCGTGCCCGAGGAGACGAGGAACAGCAGGCCGTTTGCCGTGCCGATGCCCTCGTAAAGGCCGTCCTGCGAGAACGTGCGCAGCAGGGTCGGCGTCGACGGCTCCGAGATGTCATACAGCCGCAGATGGCACACGTCGCTGCCGCTCAGGTCACTGTCCATCGACGAAGCCGTCGTCACAACGGCAAGCCGGTCGCCCTCCACGAGCAGGGCGTTGGCGAATTCATAGGAATCCTCCGAGGACGTTCCCGATGAAATATCCAGCGTATTGAGCTGCGTCGTGCTGGCCCCGGCGGCGCGCAGGATGCGCAGCTCGCTGTTGCTCAGCACATAGATATAGCCGTCGTGCAGGGCCGTCGTGGCGCTTGCATCGCCCGCGAACTGCACCGTGGCCATTTCGCCGTCTGCGGAATCCGGCGCAGCCTCCGAGATGCCGGTGTAATTGCCGAGTGCCGTGCGGACCTCCATTTCATTGCGGGCCGCGACCGGAGCGGTGATGCTGTCAAGCGAAAGCTCCGGCATATCCTCGCTGCCGCATCCTGCCAGAACCCCGATGGGCAGAACGGCGGCAAGCAGCAGCGCGATCCAACGTTTCTTCATGATATTACCTCCAATTGGCCTACGGCGGTCTGCCGCCGCAATGACAACATCATACCTTTTTCGCGCCCGTCTGTCAAGAATACACTTGTCATGCGGGGGTATATGGCATATAATGAACATAGAAAACAGGGAGGAACGAGCATGAAAGTACTGGTGATCGGCGGCGGTGCATCCGGCCTGACGGCGGCGCTGACCGCCTCGGAGGACCCGCACAGCGACGTCCATCTCGCCGAACGGCAGGCGCGCGTCGCGCGCAAGCTGCTGGCGACCGGAAACGGCCGCTGCAATCTCACGAATCGGGACATGGATCTGTCGCACTACCACGGCACGGCGCCGCAGTTCTGTCTGCCCGCGCTGGAGACCTTCGGCGTGGAGCAGACGCTGGCGTGGTTCCGCTCCATGGGCCTTCTGACCGTAACGGAGCCGGGCGGCCGCGTCTATCCCGCAAGCGACAGCGCCAACAGCGTGGCCGATGTTCTGCGGCTGACGCTGGCCGGGCGGCAGAACGTCACGCTGCACGCGGGCTGCGAGATCACGGAGCTGCACCGCACGAAGGGCGGCTTTTCCGTCCGCCTCGGGGACGAAAGCTGCCTGTTTGACCGCGTTATCGTCTGCGCAGGCGGCGCGGCGGGCGGCAAGCTGGGCGGAACGGACCTCGGCTACCGCCTGCTGACGGCCCTCGGCCACAGCCGGACGAAGCTGCAGCCCTCTCTTGTGCAGCTGCGCACGGAGCCGACGTGGGTGCGCTCACTCAAGGGCGTGCGCTGCGAGGTGCGCGCCGTGCTCAAGACGGACGGCGGCCGAACGGAGCGCGCAGGTGAGCTGCAGTTCACGGACTACGGCGTGAGCGGCCCCGTGATCTTCGAGCTCTCCCGCGCGGCCGCGCAGGGCGGGCTCCTGCTGCTCGACCTGCTGCCGAACGTACCCGCCGGAGAGCTGACGCAGCTCCTGCAGGCGCGGCAGGCGGCCCTGCCGCAGCTTGCGCTGGAGGACCTGCTGACCGGTATGCTCCACAACCGCCTCGGGCGGACGGTGCTGCGCCGCTGCGGCCTCTCGCTCGAAGCGCCGTGCGGCTCGCTCCAGGCGGACAGGCTGCCGGAGATCTGCCGGACCGTCAAGGCCTTTGCTCTGCCCGTGCTCGGCCCGATGGGCTTTGACGCCGCGCAGGTGACGGCGGGCGGCATCTGCACGGACGAATTTTCCGCGCAGACGCTGGAGAGCCGCCTCTGCCCCGGCCTGTATGCCGCGGGCGAGGTGCTGGACATCGACGGTGACTGCGGCGGCTATAATCTGCAGTGGGCCTGGTCCTCCGGCCGTCTGGCCGGGCAGCTGCTTACCGGGAGGGAACGCCATGCTTCGCATTCGTGACCTGATCCTGCCGGAGACGCACGATGTCTCCGAGCTGTATTATCATGCGGCGCAGGCCCTGCATGTCCGCGCATCGGACATCGCTGCGCTGCACATTTTCCGCCGCTCCCTTGACGCCCGCAAAAAGCCGGACCTCCGCTGGGTCTACACCGTGGACGTCACGCTCCGCAGCGGCGAGGGAGCCGTGCTGCGCCGCTGCCGCAGCGCAAAGATCACGCGCGAGGCGCCCTATGTCTACCATATTCCCCGCTGCACCGCAGCGGAGCGGCCCGTGGTCGTCGGCTTCGGCCCGGCAGGCATGTTCGCCGCCCTCGTGCTGGCGAAGGCGGGGCTGCGGCCCCTCGTGCTCGAGCGCGGCGACCCCGCACCGCTGCGCCGGGAAAAGGTCGAGCGCTTCTGGAGCGGCGGACCGCTGGACCCCGAGAGCAACGTCCAGTTCGGCGAGGGCGGCGCAGGCGCGTTTTCCGACGGCAAGCTCAACACCGGCACGAAGAACGAGCGCGGCCGCTGGGTGCTTCAGCAGTTCGTGCGCTTCGGTGCGCAGGAGGAAATTCTCTACGACGCCAAACCGCACGTCGGGACAGATGTGCTGTTCCACGTCATTCAGAACCTGCGGGAAGAGGTGCTGCGCCTCGGCGGCGAAGCCCGCTTCGGTGCGCGCCTGACGGGACTTGAGACGCAGGATGGCCATGTGACGGGCGTCCGCTGGACAGAAGCCGGAGAGGAACGGTCATTTGCGTGCCGGGACGTCATTCTCGCCATCGGCCACAGCGCCCGCGATACCTTCCGCTGGCTCCACGCGGCCGGGATTCCCATGCAGCCGAAGCCGTTTGCCATGGGCGTGCGCATCGAGCATCCGCAGGCCGTCATCGACCGCGCGCAGTACGGCAAGCCGCGCGGCGAGCTGCCCCCGGCCGACTATAAGCTCGCCGTGCACCTTCCGGACGGCGGCGCGGCCTATACATTCTGCATGTGTCCGGGCGGCCAGGTGGTCGCCGCGGCCTCGCAGCCCGGCGGCGTCGTCACGAACGGCATGAGCTATGCCGCGCGCGGCGGCGAAAACGCCAACTCTGCCCTGCTGGCCTCCGTGACACCGGAGGACTTCCCGGAGCCCGGCCCGCTCGGCGGCATGCTCTGGCAGGAGCAGATCGAGCAGGCCTGCTTCCGCCTCGGCGGCGCGGACTATCACGCGCCTGCGCAGCTGCTCAGCGATTTTCTGGCGCACCGCCCCTCCGCTGCTGAGGGCGGTATCCGCCCGACTTACCGTCCCGGCGTGCGCCTGTGCGACCTGCACGATGCGCTGCCGAAAAAGCTGACCGACACACTGGAGCAGGCCATGCCCCGTCTTGCCGGTCTGCTGCCCGGCTTTGACGCGCCGGACGCCCTGCTGACCGCGCCGGAGACGCGCAGCTCCTCTCCCGTGCGCATCGTGCGCGGCGAGGACTGCCAGAGCGAGCTCCGGGGCCTGTATCCCTGCGGCGAGGGTGCGGGCTACGCCGGCGGCATCCTCTCTGCTGCCGTAGACGGCATGCGCTGCGCCGAGGCCGTGCTGCCCCGAATGGAGGACAAGACATGACGCAGGAATTCCCGAACCAGACAAGCTCGCCGCTCTGGACGTCGGAGTCCGTCCGGCTGGAAAAGCTGGCATGGCGGCAGGAGCTTGGCAGGCGGGCCATCGCCCGCAGCCGCATGAACCGCGTGTGCCTGATGCTTCTCATCTGGCTGGCCGTGTTCAGCCAGCTCAGCTCGACCGGGGTCGTGCTCCTGTCTTTCCTGCAGCTGGACATTCCTGCATGGCTCACCGGGGTCGGCCGCCTTGCGGCCGCCTGCGGTACCGTCGGCCTGGTGCTCATCTGGAAGCGCAGGCCGTTCTGGCAGAACGTGATGTTCGCCCGCTCGGGAGTCCCGCACGCGGGCGAGGTCCTGTTCTGGGTCCTCTGCCTGTTGGCGCTGCAGGGCGCGGCCGGTCTGCTGCAGAGCCTGCTCTCCCCGGCCATGGAATTTTTCCGCACCAAAAGCAAGGTCGTGTCCGGCACGGCGGAGACGACCGTATCGCTCGCGCTCTATACCGCGGTGGCCGCCCCCGTCACGGAAGAACTGCTGTTCCGCGGGGCCGTGCTGCGCAGCCTGCAGCCCTATGGCAAGCGCTTTGCCATTTTCTGCTCGGCGCTGCTGTTCGGCCTTGTGCACCAGAATCTGACGCAGACGCCGTTTGCCTTCGGCTTCGGCCTGCTGGCAGGCTATGTCGCCGTGGAATACTCCATACTCTGGTCCATGAGCCTGCATATCCTGAACAACGCCGTTCTGGCCCTCGGGCTGGACGCCCTGCTGCGGCCGCTGAGCGGCACATGGTACTGGCTGGCGATCCGCGGCGCGCTGTTCCTTCTGCCGCTGGCCGTCTGCCTTGTGCTGGCGCTCGTCTTCCGGAAAAAGCTCGCCGCGCGGCGGGAGCGCGACCCCATCGATCCGAAATGGCGGCGGCTGTTTTTCCGCACGCCCGGCTGGATCATTTTTCTGGTCCTGAGCTGCGTGTGCATCATCCTAAATTTCTTCGTGCTGGGGGCCTGACGGGATTTCCCGCTTGCGTCTTTCCCGTTTCTGCTGTAAAATATGTGAGAGCATCATCGCACAGCTGCATCTTCGGCCTTCGCCGGATTGTGCGGTGCTGCCCTAGATAGGAACCCATCGCCCGCAGCCTGCATAGTCTGGCATGAGGTGATGGTATGGCGCTGACGATCCTGACGGCGGGGCTTGCGGCCTGCGGGCTGCTGCTCCTGCTCTGGTCCGTGGCGGAGGCCATGCTGCTTCCGCTGCCGCGCGAGGATGCCGTGCTCGTTGCGCCGCTGCAGGGCGGCGCGGCCGAGGTGGAGCGGCAGATCCGCGGCTGCCGCTGGATGCGCGAGCATCGCGGCCTGCGCGCACAAATTATCTGGATCGACCGCGGCCTGACCCCGGAGGGGCAGGAGGCCGCCGCGCGCCTGCTGCGGGATGCGGCGGGCGAGCAGCTTTGCGCCGCCGGGCAGGCGGCAGAATATCTGGAGCGGCTGGGGGCCTTTGAGGCCTGAGCCCGGCCGCCCCGGCAGAATGGGAGAACTGGCACTTGGAGCAGGAGCTGGTCAGCGGGACGATCGCCGCTGTGGTCTTTGAAAATCCGGAAAACGGCTATGCCGTCGTCAAGCTGGACAGCGACGACGGCGGCCTGATCACAGTCGTCGGGACGATCCCCGCCCCGGCCGCCGGAGAGCGGCTCATCGTCACCGGAAAATGGACGGCGCACGCCACCTACGGCCGCCAGCTCGAGGCAGAGTTTCTGGAGCGGCTGCTGCCGGACTCCACGGCAGAAATACGTGCCTATCTCTCTTCCCGCGCCGTGCGGGGCGTCGGGCCGAAAACGGCCGAAAAGATCGTCGCTGCCTTCGGCACGGACAGTCTGAAAATTCTCGAGGCCGCGCCGGAGCGGCTGACGGAGATCGACGGCATCTCGCGCAAAAAGGCGCTGGAGATCGGCGCCTCGTTCCGGCAGCAGGTCGCCGTGCGGCGGCTCATCGAGTTTCTTGCGGGCTATCGCATCCCGGCGCAGGTCGCCGTGCGGCTGTACCGCGTCTACGGCGCACAGTCGCTCGAGCGCGTGCAGGAGGACCCCTATCTGCTGGCGCAGCCGCAGTTCGGCGCAGGCTTCGGCGCAGCCGATCAGCTTGCGCTGGAGCTCGGCTTTGACGGCGACGACGCCCGCCGCGTCGAAGCGGGCGTTATTTTTGAGCTGCGCCACAATCTCACAAACGGACATACCTTTCTCCCGCAGGACAAGCTCGTTGCGGCAACGTCCCAGCTGCTGAGCCTCGAGGCGGAGCCCGTGATCGCGGCCGTCGACCGTCTGACGGAGCTGGGCCGCGTGGAGCACAGCACCATTGCCGGGATCGCAGCCGTTTATCTGCCGGAATATTACGAGGCGGAGACGGCCATTGCCGCCCGCATCCGTGCCATGGCCCAGCACCCGCCCGCGCCGCTGCCCGATGCGGAGCGCGTGCTGCAGGGCATCGAGGCCATTGCGGGCATCACCTATGCCGAACGCCAGCGCGATGCCATCCGCATGGCAGCCGAGCGCCGCATCATGATCCTGACGGGCGGCCCCGGCACCGGCAAGACGACGGTGCTGTCCGGCATCCTCACCCTGTTTTCCAAGCTTGGCCGCAAAACGCTGCTGGCCGCGCCGACCGGGCGCGCCGCCAAGCGTCTGTCAGAGCTGACCGGCCGCGACGCCGCGACCGTCCATCGCCTGCTCGAGGCGCAGGTCTCGCCCGAAAACGGCGAGATGTTCTTCGCCCGCAATGAGGACGAGCCGCTGGAATGCGACGCCGTCATCGTGGACGAGATGTCCATGGTCGACGTGCTGCTCATGCACAGTCTGCTTGAGGCGCTGCCGCAGGAGGCCTGCCTTGTGCTCGTCGGCGACCCGGACCAGCTGCCGAGCGTCGGCGCGGGCAACCTGTTTTCCGACCTCATCCGCAGCGGCATCGTCCCGTCCGTCTGCCTGACGGAAATTTTCCGGCAGGCCCGGCAGAGCCTCATCGTCATGAACGCCCACGCCGTCAACCGCGGCGAGCTGCCCGTTCTGACCGCAAAGGACCGCGACTGCTTCTTCCTGCGCCGCCGCGCGCCCGCGCAGCTCGTGCAGACCGTCTGTGAGCTCTGCGCGCGCCGTCTGCCGCAGAATATGCATATCCCCGCCGGGGAAATTCAGGTCATCAGCCCCACCCGCAAGGGCGAGACGGGGACGGCCAATCTGAACCGCGCCCTGCAGGCGGCGCTGAACCCGCCGCAGCCCGGCAGGCGCGAAAAGCTCAGCGGCGGCTCGTGCTTCCGCGAGGGCGACCGCGTCATGCAGATCCGCAATCACTACGATCTGCCGTGGAAGCGCGCCAACGGCTCGTCCGGCACGGGCGTGTTCAACGGCGACATCGGCACGATCGTCTCCATCGACCCGAAGGAGGACCAGATCCACGTCCTCTTTGACGACCGCGAGGTCGTCTATGAGCCCGAGATGCTCTCGGAGCTGGAGCTGGCCTACGCCATCACCGCGCACAAGAGCCAGGGCAGCGAATACCGCGCCGTGATCTTTGCCATCGGCGGCGGCTCACCGATGCTGCTGACGCGCGGCGTGCTCTACACGGCCATCACCCGCGCGCGGGAGCTGCTCCTCCTCGTCGGCAACGAGGAGCTCATCGCCCAGATGACGCAGAACAACCGCCGCAACAAGCGCTACAGCGGTCTGCGCTTCCGGCTGCAGGGCGAAGCATGAGGGCGCTGTTCTCTCAGCTGCTCGACCTGCTGTACCCGCCGAAGTGCGTGTTCTGCCGCCGCCTGCTGCGGCCGGAGGAGCACGACGTCTGCGCCCGCTGCGCGCACGAGCTCGAGCCGATCCCCGCCCCGCTGCGGCGCGGGCAGTTTTACACGGAGTGCTATGCCGTGTATCCCTATGAGGGCGTTGTGGCGGAATCGCTCCGCCGCTTCAAATTCTCCGGGCAGTCGCAGTATGCCGCATCCTTCGGCCGCATGCTCGCGCCCCTGCTCCGGACCGCTCCGTTTGAGATCCTGTCCTGGGTACCGGTCAGCGCGAAGCGCCGCCGCTCCCGCGGCTATGACCAGACGGAGCTGCTGGCGCACGCCGTGGCGAAGGAGCTGGAGCTTCCCTGCACGCAGACGCTGCAGAAAATTCGCCACAATCCCGCGCAGTCGTCCCAGCGGGACGCCGCCGCGCGGCGCGCCAATGTGCTCGGCGCTTACCGCGCCGTTTCTCCCGAACGCTTTGCAGGACGCAGCGTCCTGCTGATCGATGATATTCTGACCACGGGCGCAACGCTCTCGGAATGCAGCCGCGTGCTGCTCACGGCGGGCGCGTCCTCCGTGGTCTGCGCCGCTCTGGCCGCCACGCCGGAGCCGGGGCAGAAACCCGCAGACAGGTAGGTGCAAACTATGTTATTCTTTTCCAGAGACCTTGGGATCGATCTCGGCACGTCCAACGTGCTGATCTATGCGGCCGGGCGCGGCATCGTGCTGCGCGAGCCGTCCGTCATCGCCCTCGATAAAAACAGCGGCAAGGTGCTGCAGGTCGGCGCGGCCGCGCGGAACATGCTCGGGCGCACGCCCGGCAATGTCGTCGCCGTGCACCCGCTGCAGGACGGCGTCATCTCCGACTATGAGCTCACGGCCCGCATGCTGACGGAGATGCTCCGCCGCGTGCTCCGCCACGCCATCGTCAAGCCGCGCATGATCGTCACAGTCCCCAGCGGCATCACGGAGGTCGAGGAGCGCGCCGTCATTCAGGCCGCCATGGAGGCAGGCGCCCGGCGCGTCTATCTCATCGAAGCTCCGCTGGCTGCTGCCCTCGGCGCGCAGCTCGATATCACCGCCCCCGAGGGCCGGATGGTCGTCGACATCGGCGGCGGCACGACGGATATCGGCGTGCTGACCATGAACGGCATTGCGCAGTCCGCCTCGCTCAAGGTGGCGGGCGCGGCCTTCGACGAGGCCATCATCCGCCATCTGCGCCGCCGCTACGGCCTGCTCATCGGCACGACCGTTGCAGAGGAGATCAAGATGTCCATCGGCTGCGTCACGCCCCGGCCGGAGGCACTGACCATGACCGTCAAGGGCCGTGACCTCAAGAACGGCCTTGCCCGCGAGGCCACGCTGGCATCCGAGGAGCTCATGGAGGTCCTGCGCCGCCCCGCCCGTCAGATCATGGACAAGGTGCTCGATGTGCTCGAGAGCACCACGCCGGAGCTCGTGGCGGACATTGCGCGCAATGGCATCGTCCTGACGGGCGGCGGCAGCCAGCTCTTCGGCATGGACCGCCTGCTGTGCGAGCGCACGGAGATGACGTGCGTTGTTGCGGACGACGCGGATTCCTGCGCAGCCTACGGCTGCGGCAAGAGCCTGAGCTGGATGAACCACATGCAGGAGGGCACGATCAACCTCGCCCGCCGCCGCCTGCTGAAGGAGTGAGTTCCTGTTTGACAAGCCTTTCAGGCTTAAGAAGATCCCACTTTTTTCGCCGCCTGCGGGCGGCGAACTCTGCGGGGCTCTTTGAAATCATACCCACCGGCCGGACCGGTAGGGCGTTCTGCAAAAACAGGGACCGGAGAAAGCCTCCGATCCCTGCTTTTAGTATTTCCGAATTATTCTGCGTCGTGTTTCTGGACATGCGCCTTGATGGCGGCAAAGCTCTCTGCGCTGATCACATGCTCGATGCGGCAGGCGTCCTCCGAGGCGATCGCAGGATCGACCCCGAGGCCGGTCAGCCACTTCGTCAGCAGGCGGTGGCGCTCGTAAATGCGCTCGGCGATCTCCTGTCCGGCCGGGAGTAGCGTGATAAAGCCGCCCGCATCCACGGAGACATAGCCGTTTTCGCGCAGATTGCGCATGGCGATGCTGACGCTCGGCTTGGAAAACTCCAGCTCATTTGCAATGTCGATGGAACGCACAAGGCCCTTACGCTCCTTGAGCACCAGAATGGTCTCCAGATAATTCTCGGCGGATTCCTGAATCTTCATAGGCCCTGAACATCCCTTTCGTATGAATAGAATTATTATAACACGAAAAACGGAGTTAGGCAAGCCAGAGATTTGTGCAGGAGAAAAATCCGGGCTTGATTTTTGCCCTGCCTGCTGTTATAATATCTGCGAAGCTTTGCTGCGTCTGCAATACGGAGCGGTATCGAAGTGGTCATAACGGGGCTGACTCGAAATTTTTGGAAGCTCCGGCCGTTTCGTCCGCTGAAAATGTCCGCCGCACAAGGCTTTGCGCGGGTTCGGATTTCACAATTTCATATCGTTCTTGCGTGTTTTTCTTGCATTCTTCCGGAGCAGGGATTACACTTGAGGTATACGGAGAGTTGTCCGAGAGGTCGAAGGTGCGACACTCGAAATGTCGTGTTCCCAAAAGGAACCTAGGGTTCGAATCCCTAACTCTCCGCCAAAAACCCAGTCATATCAAGGCTTTTGCCCATATGACTGGGCTTTTCTTTTCTCTCAAGGTCACATCGGCGTACATGATTTTCGGCAAGAACTCAGGTGTGCCAGCCGGTCTGCCTTGTGTCCGGCAGAGTCAGGATATTGTCCATTACATTTGCCGAGGTGATCTTGGACTTGTAATCCAAATGACTGTAAATATTCGCCGTCGTGCCGATGTCGCTGTGGCCCAGCCACTCCTGGATTTGCTTCAGAGGCACATCGTTCGCCAAAAGCAGTGAGGCACAGCTGTGTCTGAGGTCGTGAAAGCGAATGTGCCGCAGGCCGTTCTGCTCCAGCAGCTTGCTGAAATTGGCGGTAACGCTTCTGGGGTTGAAGATATTGCCCATGGCATCCACAAAAACATAGCCGTCATACTTTTTGCTGTAGCAATTTCCGCATACGCGCCGATTCTCCTTTTGCTGTTCCCTCAGCACCAGCAGCTTTTCCCGGATATTGCTGACCAGCGGCAGGGAGCGCAGGCTGGATTTCGTCTTGGCGCGGTCGGCGCAGACGATTTCACATTTGCCGTCTATCTTTGCGTTGGTTACAATGTGCTTAATGGTGATGGTGTTCCGCTCAAAGTCGATGGCGTCCCATTTCAGCCCCAGCGCCTCGCTGCGGCGCAGGCCGTAAAAGGCGGTCATCTGAATCAGCAGGGAGTACGGATGATCCTTGGATGCTTCCAGCAGCCTCTCCAGCTCCTCCTGCCGGTAATAGTCCGCAATGTACCGCTGCTTCTTGGGGCGCTCCACCTTGTCGGCGGGGTTGAAGGGAATCAGGTCCATTTTGACGGCGTATTTCAGCGCCTTGTGGATATTGGCGTGATAGTGGATCACCGTACCGGGTGACACGGTTTTCAGCTCATGCAGATAAAAGCTCTGAATGTGCTTGGCTTGAATTCCGTCCAGCGTCAGCCCGGTGTTTCGGAAATACGGCGCGATCTTCCCCTTTACCATCTGCGTGTAAGAGGAAAAGGTGGTCTTTTCCACCGAACTGCGGATAATCTCCAGCCACAGCTCCATGTAGTCGGCAAACAGCATATCCGAGGAGATGTCCTCGTTCTCCTTGCTCACAACCGGCGGGACGAAGCTCTTGCGGGTGTCCAGCAGCAGCTTCTCGGCGCGGCGCTTGTTTCCCTTTGCGGGAAGTCCTGTGGGAATCCACGGCTGCCTGCGCTTGCCGTTGGCATCCGTGTAATTCAGCACCATGTAGTAATTGTCGTTTTTTATTTGCAGGTGTCCTGCTATCATAAACTCTACCTCCTTTGCGGATAGCACATGAACGGGCACCCTTTCGGACCGTTTTTATTATACGCCCGGCGGGAATGCCCGTCCAATGTGCCATACAAGTTCAAATCCCGGCTACGCTGCCGGCTGCGGATTTCCCACCGAGAGTGCGTAGCGGATCACATTGATTTTCGGTACGCGGTATGCATTGCCGATTTTCATACCGGGGATGTCGCCGTCGCCGATCAGCGCATAGGCCAGATGACGGCTGATGCCCAGCATCGCCTGCACCTGCGCCACATTTACAATGTCGGGGTAGTCCGTGAACATCACCCCATACAGGGTTTGAATTTCGATTTTAGTCATTGGCACCACCTCCATCGTCACCAAGCACATGTGCGAGAAGCATATCAAGCTCTTCTTCTGTGTTCACCGGCGAGAGGCTGACAATACCCTCTTCGTTTTCATCCTCACCGAAGGGAGTGCCGCCTTCGCATACCATATTATCCAGCTTTTCCGAAATAGCATGGATTACATAGTGAACCTCTTCCTGAGAGAGAATAAACACAAGCTCGTGTCCGCACTCATCATCAAAGGTTGCCACAAGCTTATCGTCGCTGCGGTCAATACCGTTATCAGCATCGATGAGAAATTCAAGGAAAAGATCCTCAACAAAGAGGCAACCCGCCTCGGAAAAATCTGCGACCATACGGTCAAGCTCCTGTTTTCTGCTTTCGCTCAAACGGTTAAAATCAAAATTAGCTTTCATAATTTAATCTCCTTTTACCGAGCGTCCCGGTCTTTGCGCTGCCGCGCCAAGTGTTTGTTGTAAAAATCCATGGCCTTGACAAGTGTCTCGGTCATCTGCTTCACGGAGGTGTCCGGGCGGAAAAAGCTGCGGAGCTTGTCTACCGGCACCTTCACATATTCCACCTGATTGCCCTTAACCTCGGACAGAAGCTGCAGCACCGCGTCATCCGTGAGAGTCTGCGCCTCGCTCATGCGCCGCAGCCGCCGGGCCTAGGACAAGGACGGCGTTACCTCATCGCTGTCCATCACGGAGAAGAGCATCTCCTGCTCGGACGGCTGCAAATAGGACAGCTCCACCGCCGGAGTCAGGGCGATCTTGCCCTCGTCCACCAGCTTCAGGATGTCGGGGATCAGGTGGGTGAGTCGGATGTAGCGGAACACTTGATCTCGGCTTTCATCTGCGCTTTTTCCGATTTCCGCTGTAGCATCCAACTTTGTCGCAACTTGCGATAAAGTTAAGTCCGTGCGTTTCCCTTGATTTTTTAATGCCTCCATTTTCATCTTGTATGCAAAGGCCTTCTCCGACGGCAGGATATGCTCCCTTTGCAGGTTGCTGTCCACCATGGTGATAACAGCCTCCTCGTCTGTCAGGTCACGGATAATCACCGGCATGGTGCCCATCCCCAGCGCCTTGCACGCTGCCAGCCGCCGGTGGCCTGAGATCAGCTCATAGCCGCCGTCAGGCAGCGGCCTTGCCAGTGCCGGAGAGAGCACACCGGCATCGGCAATGCTCCGCATAAGCTGCGCCATTTCCTCGTCCTCCTTCACCTTAAAGGGGTGATTTCGAAAGGGTGTGAGGTCAGCCAACGGGATTGCCTCTACCTTTGGCTTTTTCGCATCGAGCCGTTCCTCCGTGCTCATAAAAAGCTCCTCATACCCGGTCAGCCACAAATCAATCGATCGGTCGTTCTTCATCGAATCCTTCCTTTCATCGTATAATCGTCTTGTCCTCTTGGGACGGTTGCTGATTTCGCAGCACCTGCTTTTCCCGCGGGGATAGGTAGGGGTCGTTTTCCACCCACGCATCCCATTCACACGCCAAGAGGGCTTTCAGCTTTGGGTTATCCTCAATCATGTTATAGGCGGTTTGCTTTTGCTTCCGAAGCCGGGAAAGCTCTGCGGTGCAGGCAGCGCAGGACTTTTTCAGCTCGGCCCTCTCCGCAGGATCAGCGCAGCCTCGCTGCTTATTGCGGATTTTGCTGCGTGCAGCGGATATTGCATCCATCTCCTTGTCCATTCGTGCAAGAAACCTCTGCACATCCTCCGGCGTGTCCAAATGCTCCCGACACACCAGCGTTATCTCGGCGGTGAAGCGATCCAGCCTGCGGCAAGCCTCCCGGCACTCCGCCGACAGGGGCTGCCGATACTCCTTCTCGTACAGCGGCGCAACGCCCAGCACGATTGCCACACAACGGAAGAAGCTCAAATACCCGGTGACACGGGGCAAATGCAGATAGAAATCCCGTTGCCGGCAATATTTTTCCGTCGGCGGATTTTTCCTGGCATATTCCCGTGTGTAGGGCCTCATGAATTCAAAATAGCGCCGGGTCACACGGATGTCCCGCTGGTTCTCCAGCAGCCTGTCCTGCAGCGCCTCCTTGTCATATTCGGCTCCCAGCCGGAAGGTGCGCATATACTTTTTAGCGCTTAAAGAACGGATGGTTGCGTACCTGCGGTAGGGATCGCACACGAACACATAGCCCTTCTTCCGCAGCACGGCACTCAGCTCCGTCCAGCTGCTCGATATCGTCAGCGCCTCGTCCAGCGCCCGCCGCATGAGGTTGTAGCGGGTGGGCTCGCCGTTCTTTTCGGCGAAGTAGACCGACCGCGCCGTTTTGTGCCGCTGGGGATTTTTCACCACCGACAGGCCATGCTCCTTGCAGATACGGTCAGACATATCCCGCAGCTTGTAATAGACCTCGTATTTTGCCTCCAGCTTTTTGCCCGTCCACATATTCACCGGATTCACAACAAAGTGGTTGTGATAAGTGCCGGTGTTGAAGTGAGTGGCAACAAGCCCCTGCCGGTCGTTCCCCCAAAGCCGCCGCGCCGTCTCCACGCCGATGCGATGGCATTCCTCCGCCGTGACCTCACCGGTCTTGAAGGACTGGTAGGCGTGGTAGGCCACATTGCCGCCGGCTTTGCCGAAGCGCCTCTGCACGGCAGCCATCTCCCTTGCGGCAGACTCCGCCCTGCAGCCAATTCCGGTAACGGCGTATTGCTGCTCCCCCTCATCCAGGGTTTTTCCTTTGTCGGCAGCATACAGCAGCACCTGCTCCAGGTCGCTTAGCTTGGTCTTGCTGGGGTTGGTGCAGTAGTCCACCACACGGCTGACGCTGTCATGGATCGCCCAGATCTTCGTCACCGCCATCGGCATCCTCCTTCCCGTGATAGGCGCGCAGAAGCAGGCTCTCGATCTCGGTCAGAGCCTCATCAAAGTCCCTCATGGCAAGCTCGTAGCGGACGGTATCGTGGAGCGTTGTCAGCTTCTGATACGCCAGCATCAGCTCCCGGCGCGGAGCCTCCTTTACTGCCGTGCCGGTTCCCAAGATTCGGAGGTATTCCGACATATTCATGCCGCATTTCTTTGCCTTTCTGCGAATGGTATTCTTCTCGGTTTTATAGACTCGCACATTGATTTCCTCTGTTCGATTCCGCATAGATATCACATCCTTTCAGCGGGGTTACAGGGGCGCGCCCCTTTCGTATCGGCAGATACGGGGGAATTGGGTGCCGCACGGCTACACAAATCCCATGCTCGTTATCCTTACGGATAAAAAAGCGGTGTATAGCCCCGCACCCCTTAAAGTGGCAATTCCTCATCGTCCTCCGCCTCCTCCCATGACGCAGATGACGCTTGTGACGATGCTTGGGGAAGCCGGAAGGTTCCGTCATTCTGTTTCCGCAGTGACGCAAGTCTCTCGCTCCCGGAGGAACCGTCATGACCGTCAGCACCGTCATGCAGCTCCAAAAGCACCAACCGGGCAGCCGCCGTTTTACGATACTCGTAGGTGATTCCCAGGGGCAGCAGCACATCGCTGTAATGGCGGGTCAGATGCTTGCTGGCGAGGTTGGGCTTCAGCTCCGTATTACCTACGGCGGCAAGCAGCTGGGACACCGTACCCCGAAACCGCCCGTGCGCCAAGAGAAAATCCGCCACCTGAAAAACAAAGTCCGGGATGCGTTCCTTTCGCAAATCGTCGGCGCTGAGCGCCTCGGTAATCTCCCATCGGACGCCCCGCATCTGCATTTTCAGCTTCTTTTCCTCCACGTCGCGCCCAGTGATGCAAAGGGCGGCGGCGTCCCCGAAGCGTTCCTCCTTGCGGAGAATCATCCCCGTATCCGCCACGCCCAAAATGCCTGTGGAGCCGGTCATTTCATTGAAAATATTGCTGCTGTCCCGCTCCTTTCGGGTGTGATGGACAACGAAGATGCAAATGCCGTGGTCATCGGCGAGCTTTTTCAGACCGGACAGATCCTTGTAGTCCTGGGCATAGGCATTGACCTTTGCGGAAGCATTGTCCCGCACCATTTGGAGGGTATCGATGAATATCAGCCCCGTGGAGGGAAATTCCCGCAGAGTCTCCTCAATCTGCCCTTCCAGCTCCGCGCCCAGCTGCCCGCAGGAAAAGCCAAAGCGGAGATTCTCCGGCGGAGAATCCGTCAGCTCCTGCATACGCTGCTGAACGCGCCATTCCCGGTCCTCCAAGGCCAGATATACTACATCGGTTTTTCTGGTGGGCAGCCCCCACACCGCCTCGCCGCGGCTAATTTGCAGGCACAGCCACAGCACCATCCAGCTCTTTCCGATCTTGGAGTCACCCGCTAAAATGGCGAGCCCGTCGGAGAGAACACCGTCGATGAGCATTTTGGGATGGGTAAGGGGTTTATAATACAGGGTATCGGCATCGATCAGTTGTAGCTTGTTCATGTGTTTCACCTTCTTTCTTTCGCTGGTAATTGTGTTTTTTGGTTTGGCGCCGTACTTCCGATATCGTTTTTATATGCCTGCCCCGGGGTCTCCGCGGCGTCGCCGTGCTCGCTCTTTTGCGGTCGTCGCACAGTCATATCTGTCTCGGTAACGGCTATTCAGTTGTCGAGGTACACGGGGGAAGCTTAGAAGCTCCTCTCACTTTCCCTTTGCCGAATTTTTTTCGGATTTTCCCGCTGCTTTTCAAAATTTTTTCTTTTGAGCTGGTAAATTATAAAAAGCCGAGCTTGTGCAGAGCTTTTTCAAAGTTCCCCTCACTTGGTAGGCAGCGAGAAGGCCAAAAAATTAACCCCCTTGATAAATTCTTTTGTTTTGGCTCCAAATTGGAGCCATTTTCCTATGCAGGACTGCTCGTGGCTCCGAAATGGAGCCATTTTTCGTTTATGGCATCAAAATTGATGCCATATCCATTGCGGATTTCATCGGTGTGGCAGCAAAATTGATGCCATAAAAATAAGCGCCTGCCTCTTTTCAGAAGCAGACGCTCGTTTTTCGTATTCTTTTTTTACCGCAGCAGCCGGATCAGCAGCTCATTGATATCCTCGGTGGGCTTGCCGCTTGCTACCAGCTTGTTCCGAAAGGACAACAGGGCCTTTGTCAGCAGCCGTCGCTCGCCGGCACTGAGTGCTAACACTCGATTTCTTCTATGCTTGAACATCACCACACCTCAGCAATAAACCAGCTCAGAAAGGACAACCTCCTCCGCACGGCTGCGGATGCTGTTCATCCGTCCCACCCATTCCATTTGATTCTCGGCCTTCAGCCGCTCAGTGACACCTTCGGCTTTCTTCATCTGTTCGGCCAGTTGATCAAACATCTCCTGTGCTGTGTCGCCGATTTCCTTGAGATACTCGTCCAGCTTGCCGGTCAGCAGCATTCCCGTGTAGATGCCGTCCCTGTGCTCGCGCAGATACCGTCTCCGCGCCGCTGCAAATCTGTTTTCCATGCCGCGCCTCCTTCATATACGCATTGTTTTGGTTTCCCTTCGCGTATATGATAGCCCGGCGCTACACTAGAGTCCAATGTGCAATAATCGGATTTGCAGTCTTGACAACGGGATATATTTATTTTGCACCGGCTATTGATTTGTGCGTTTTTGTGAGTATAATAGATATTGAAATGTGTTTGTCACGAGATGTGCAACCAGTTGAATTATGTGTTTCCCGGCGCGTTGATTATGCTGAAAAGTGCGGAGGTGCGCTATGTTATATCGGAAAATTCAGCCGTATATCGAAAGCTACTTGAAGTCAGACTCCAACAAAGTGCTGATTATCGACGGGGCGCGGCAGATCGGAAAGACCTTTATCATCCGCTACGTCGGGCAGCAGTTCTTTGAGAACTATATCGAGCTGAACTTTGCGGAGGATTATAACGGTCCACGGCTGTTTGAGCAGGTCCGCACCGTCAAGGACTTCTATTTCCAAGTCAGTACCATCGCCGGCGAGCGAATGGGAGAGAAGAAAAACACGCTGATTTTCCTTGATGAGATCCAGGCATATCCGCACCTGCTGACCATGCTCAAGTTTTTAAAGCAAGACGACAGGTTTACCTATATCGCCAGCGGGTCGCTGCTCGGTGTGACCTTGAAGAAGACCACCTCGATCCCCATCGGAAGCATTGAAGTAAAGCGCATGTTCCCGCTGGATTTTGAGGAGTTTCTGCTGGCAAACGGGTTTAATCAGTTCGCCATCGATATGATGCATGAGAAGTTCCTTGCCGGTGAGAGCCTGGATGCAGCTATGCACGGGAAGGTGATGGACCTCTTCAAGAAATATCTGTTGATTGGCGGGCTGCCCGACGCCGTGAACTCCTTTATTGCAGACACCAACATCGTAAAGGTCAGGACGATCCATCGGGATATCCGCGCGTTCTATGCTGATGACGCGTCGAAGTACGAGGCGGACAATAACAAGAAGCTGAAGATCCGCAGGATCTACGATATGATCCCCTCCAATCTGGAGAGCAAGAAGAAACGGGTGGTCTTTCAGGATATCGAGGACAAGCGAGGCAAGCGTTTTTCCGACTATCAGGATGAGTTTGAATATCTGATCTCCGCGGGAATCGCCCTGGACGTCAACGCGATCACTACCCCAGTCTTTCCCCTAACACAGTCTGTCGGCAAAAACCTGCTCAAGCTCTATTTGAACGACGTAGGCCTTTTGACGGACGTTTTGTACGGCAGCAATATACGTGCGATCCTGGACGATGAGACGGGGATCAATCTCGGCTCTGTGTATGAAAGCGTGGTGGCCCAGGAGCTGGCCGCGCACGGCTACAAGCTGTTCTATTACGATAACCGCAGCAAGGGCGAGGTGGATTATCTGATCGACGATTACGACAGCCTCTCCGCCATCCCCATCGAGGTCAAATCCGGCAAGGACTACACCGTCCACAGCGCGCTGAGCACTTTTATAAAGAACGACGATTATCACGTGAAAAAGGCGTTCGTTCTGTCCAATACCCGCGAGATCACGACGAACGGTAAGATCACGTATCTGCCGATCTATGATGTGATGTTTTTGCAGAACAATTCTTGATTTCCTATTTGGATATTGATCCCCCAAATTAATGTAGGTGAAAGCGTAATGACAGATAGAGAACTGAAAACCTTAAAGGACAACCTCTGGCATGCGGCGGACGTGCTGCGTTCCGGTGCGCATTTGGCGGCGAACAAATACGGTCAGCCGATCCTCGGCCTGATCTTCCTTCGCTATGCGGATATTCTGTTCAAGCAGCACAAGGATGAGATCGACGCGGAGTATACCAAGCGGCTCGGCACCCGCATGGAGAAAACCAGCAAGGAGATCGCGGTCGAAAAGTGCGGCTTCTTCCTCCCAGAGTGCGCCTATTATGACTTTATTAATGACGCGCCGGACACAGCGGAGAAGGCCGATCTGGTGAAAAAGGCCATGGAGGCCATCGAGCGGGAAAATCCCAAGATGGAGGGTGTGCTGCCCAAGGAGGTCTACCCCCAACTCGTGCCGGAGGAGGAGCCGGAGCTGCTCTCCAACATCGTCCGCATTTTCAAGGATATCCCCGAAAACTGCACCGTGGACATCTTTGGCGAGATCTATGAATACTTCCTCGGCAACTTTGCCCTGGCGGAGGGTAAGGACGGCGGAACCTTCTATACGCCGGCCACCGTCGTGCGCTATATGGTGGAGGTGCTGGACCCGCGGCCCGGTGACAAGAAGTTCCTCGACCCCGCCTGCGGTTCCGGCGGCATGTTTGTCCAGGCAGCGCGGTATATGCACGCTCACAATGCCAGTGACGCCGAGCAGATGAAGTTCCGCTGCTACGGCGTAGAGAAAGAGCCGGACACCGTGAAGCTGGCCAAGATGAATCTGATGCTCAACAATGTGCGCGGCGATATCACGGAGGCCAACTCCTTCTACTCCGATCCCTACAACGCTTTCGGAGCTTTCGACTATGTTATGGCGAATCCGCCCTTCAATGTGGATGAGGTTTCCTTTGACCGAGTCAGCGGCGATGCGCGCTTCAACACCTACGGCGTGCCGCGCAATTCCACCAAATCGGCAAAGAAAGCCTCCGACAAGAAAGAAACGGTTCCAAACGCCAATTACCTGTGGATCGGCTACTTTGCCACAGCCCTGAACGAGCACGGCAAGGCGGCGCTGGTCATGGCGAACTCTGCTTCCGACGCGGGCAAGAGCGAGTATGAGATCCGCAAAAAGATAATCGAAGAGGGCATCATCAGCCAGATGGTGACGCTGCCCTCCAATATGTTTTCCTCCGTTACCTTGCCGGCTACGCTCTGGTTCTTTGATAAGCACAAGCCGCAGACAGGCAAGAAAGTCGAGATCCTGTTCATCGACGCCCGCAATGTTTTCACCCAGGTGGACCGCGCGCACCGGAAGTTCAGCGACGAGCAGATCAAGAATCTGGGCATCATTACCCGTCTGTACCAGGGTGACACAGGCGCATTTGCCGCGCTGATTGCGGAGTATCGGGAGGCACTGGCTGCTGCGCCGGAAACGGCTGAGGACAAGGAGACCAAGACAAAAGCCTACTGGCAGACCCAGATCGACTGGCTGACCGAGCGCTTCCCGGACGGCGTATACCGGGACGTGATCGGCCTGTGCAAGGCGGCGAAGCTGGAAGGCGAGGACGGCATTATCGACCAGGGCTATTCCCTCAACGCCGGACGCTACGTCGGAGTGGTCATCGAGGACGACGGCATGACCGAGGCGGAGTTCAAGGAGACCATGCTCGGCCTGAATGCAGAGTATGAGTCGCTGAACGAGGAAGCGAAGAAACTGGAAACGCAGATATCGTTGAACCTGAGAGGTTTGTTTAAAAATGAGTGATTTCACATCATCGTGGCAGGGATACGATTTTTCAGGATTAGGCGCATTGCTTTCTCAAATGCAAGAGTTTACCCGTCCTGTAATGGAAGCCGTGCATAGTATTCAATCCGCACTGAAGCCTATTGTTGAGGCTATTGAACAGTATAGGCCAAAAGTAGCAGAGATTGGGCAAGCTCTATTGCAGGCAACCCGCCCACTATCTGCAATTAGGAAAATGGGTGAAGCGCAGTTTGTCTTTTGGGACTATATGACCGATGAGTTTGTCGATGCAATTGTAGGTGCAGAAAACATCAACAAAACGCTCCGAGAACAACTGATCCGGGATCGGTTTTCTGCGGTTAATAAGACTATTGACAAGACCCTCTCTTCCGCAGTGATGCAGAAGCATAAACGGCTGTACTCTCAATCCGTAAATGCGTTTCGTAGTGGGGACAGTGATCTGGCTGTTACGGGTTTCACTTCTGTTTTTGACGGTTTACTGGCCGATACTTCCGGGAATCCCACATCAAGGCTTGGGCCGCGCATAAACGCAATTAAGCAGAAACTCGATAATGACGAGCTTCTCAATCATGATGAATATGCCACGATAACGCTGGCTATGACATTAGAGAAAACATTGGATTCTTTTTCTGCACCTTCTGACTTCAAAGGGAAAGAACCAAAGGGTCTTAATCGTCATTGGATTGCACACGGTCGTTCTACACGGAAGAAAACGAAGTTAGATTGCGTCAAAATGATAAACCTTATTTATGGCTTGCTGTTGATAGGAGATATTGAATCTACGGCATCGTCAAATTCTTCTTGTGAAAATGGTGTGTGAGTATGGATAGGTTTGGGGATAAAGTCTGCTGCAACCCAAATGTAAAACTGAAAAAGCAAGAATCATACCCCGTTATTGATATTGACAAAATCACCCCCGGCTATAAAGCCGTGAGGAGTGTGGCGTCAATCGAATACACAGGCCAAGGTGGCGCAAAGTTTCAGGACCACGATGTGCTTTTTGCTCGTATCACGCCATGTCTTGAAAACGGGAAGATGGCAATTGCAGATACAGAAGGCCAGAATGGGATTGGTTCGACAGAACTGTTCGTATTCCGTGGTATCGATGGCGTTTCAGACACGGACTATGTTTATTATCTTCTATGCATGAAGCATATCCGGCAGTTGGCTGCCAACAGCTTGACTGGCGCAAGCGGACGTCAACGTGCTGACTTGGATTTCATTAAGCGAATTCAATGGGATTTCCCGGATATAGAGATGCAGAAGAAGATTGCCTCCGTCCTCTCCGCCTATGACAACCTGATCGAAGTCAACAATAAGCGGATCGATTTTCTGGAGCAAATAGCGGAAAACCTGTACAAGGAGTGGTTCGTCCGTTTCCGCTTCCCCGGACACGAAACTGCAGAGTTTGAAAACGGGATCCCGGAGGGGTGGGCTTATAGGCGAGCCGATGAGGTCATTGATTTCAACCCGACGCTGAAAACAGGGAATCAAACGGAGTTTACGATCATCCCCATGGAAGCGCTCAGCACGAACTCCATGGTATTAGATTCAGGCTGCTTTGTGCGGCAGGATTCCATTTCAGGTCGGCGCTCACAAAACGGCGACACTCTGCTGGCCAAAATTACGCCCTGCCTGGAAAACGGGAAAACCGGGTTTGTTATGGGCATGCCGGAAAACGAGGTGCTCGGAGGTTCGACCGAGTTTGTCGTTATGCGGTCTAAGGCATTAACGCCTCACTATGTTTATTGCATTGCCCGGAGCTACTATTTCCGGCAGACAGCCATTTTGAGCATGAATGGAGCCGATGGGCGTCAGCGTGTTGACGAGGATAAGCTGAAATCAACAAAGATTCTTCAACCGGAAAAGACTGTGCTGGATCATTTCGAAACAATTGTTACGCCAATCTTCGATGGCGTTTATCAGATGGTACAGGAAAACAAGAACCTCATCCAGCAGCGCGATCTGCTTCTACCGCGCCTGATGAGCGGAAAGCTGGAGGTGCAATATGCCCTTAATGACTAGTGGAGTTTATATTGGAAGCGATGATCGAGGTTATGAAGCTGAAACTTCATACTATTTGAATTTTCAAATTATAAGCGCATTGGCATCATTGGCAAAAATCGACTCATTTAATGATAGTTACGGATGGGAAAACCCCTGTCAGTATTATCACTACTATACGGATCATTTGTTGTTTTCAATCGGGCAAATTACGAATCGCTTTCAGGTAAACAATAGGGATTCTGAAAAAGAGAAAGAACGCAAAACCCTGAATCGTGGCAATTATCAGTTTTCGGAAGATAGATTCCCACTCTTGTCAGATAAAAAAGCAAGAAATGTTGTTGAGCATACCGTTGCGCAAACACAATGCTGTAGTTTAGTCCGGCAAATATATTTTAGAAATAGAGGCAAGCTGTTATGAAACGCATTCCCTTTTCTCAAGTTTTGAAAACTGCGGCCATAGATATTCGTAGAGAGTATGACCGTCTATATGGAATGTTTTGTGTACAGAAGTTTCAAGATATGGTGGGAGCAGGATCTTCGTTGAAGGATTACTGTGCGACATTTTTTGTTCGGCTTCCCTTTCGCGGTACATGCGTATCTTTAGATGACTTTGATGATTTTTATGGATATAGCTTTGAAAAGAATCCTTCTAACTTTGACATAGAGTATTTAGTGTCTTTTTGTGAGTATTCATATAATCTCGCCATTTACAATCAAAATGCCACCTATGGTGGTGGTATAGTCGGAATTGGTGACCCAATGCAGTTCTACGTCCAGCAAGTGTTGACGGTTATCGAGACCATAGGGTACATGCCAAATAATCAAAACGGTATTACTGATTTTGTCCCAAAAGACCAGGCGGCGATTTCTGCCGCCGAGATAGTTGATCCTGCGTTGTCGTACAGGATTATTGAATACAACCATCACTCGATGAAGGGTGATCTCGAAAGAAAAAAGGCTACACTGATTGCGCTGGCAGACAAGTTAGAATCAAAGAGAGCAAAACTAAAGCAAGTTAGCGGCTCGTTGGAATCAGATTTGTTCTATCTTCTGAATAGTGTAAATGTACGACATAATAACGCAGATCAAGGTGGTAAGAACTATATTCATTTCGTGGCAGATATGAAAGATGGCGACATCGAACAATGGTATGACGATATGTACCAAATGTGCCTGCTGGCATTCCTGGAGTTGGATAATCTGGAGCGCAAAGAGCGCGTAAAGAAATTAAAAGAGGACATTCAAAAGAACGGATAATATAGGTGGTGACTACAATGCGCAACTTCATATCCGAAGACGATATTGAACAGGCGATCCTGCAAAAGTTGGAGGGTGACCCGTTCCAATATGGTATTCTGCGCTGTGACCCTTCTCCGGACAAGCGCGAGCTGCTGCCGGATGGGACTGGACGAAGCAGCAAGAACGAATGCGTACTCCCGCTTATTCTGCGGGAGGCCTTGGCGCGCCTAAATCCAGATATACCCGGCGAAAAGCTGGAGGAGATCGCCCGCGACCTCTGCCGGGATTTCAGCGCCACGGATATGACGGCCACCAATTACAAGTACTACAACCAGATCCGCAACGGCATCAAAATCAGCCTCCGCCGCAACGGCAAAGAGGATTTTGATTTTGTGAAGCTGGTCGATTTTGACCGCCCGGAGAACAACACCTTCACCGCCGTTTCCCAGATGTGGATACAAGGACGCGTCTACTGGCGTCGCCCGGATGTGCTGATTTTTATCAACGGCCTGCCCATGGTGTTTGTTGAGCTGAAAAACAGCATCGTCAAGGTGGAGGAGGCCTATAACGACAACCTGAAGAACTACCTGCGGGATATCCCGAACCTGTTTGCGTTCAATCAGATCTGCGTGCTGTCCAACGGGCTGGAGACACGGCTCGGCGCCTTCAACGCCACCTACAATCATTTCTTCGAGTGGCTGAAGGTGGACTCCGAGAAGGAACGGCCCGACCGTCAGGCTTTGAAGGAAGCCGGTACGGTGGGCGAAAGCTCGGTCCGGTATTTCATCGACGGCCTGCTGCAAAAAGGCCGGCTGATCGACTACATAGAAAACTTCATCATGTTCCGCAATCAGAAGAACAAGATCATTGCCAAAAACCATCAGTATTTCGGCGTGAACAATTTGATGGAATCGGTGAAGAATCGGGCGGAGCTGCAGGGCAAGCTTGGCGTGTTCTGGCACACCCAGGGTTCCGGCAAATCCTTTTCCATGGTGTTCTTTGCCCGCAAGGTTCGGCGCAAGATCCCGGGCAATTTCACATTCCTGATCATCACCGATCGCGAAGATCTTGATGACCAGATCCATAAGAATTTCGTAAAGACGGAAGTGATTGGGCAGAAAGAGGAATGTCAGCCCAAGAACGGCAAACAGTTGCGGGACTATCTGCAGACCAACAAATCCTTCATTTTCACTCTGATCCACAAGTTCCGCTATGACAAGGGCAAAAAGTACCCGGTGCTCTCCACCCGGGACGATATCATCGTGCTGGTGGATGAAGCGCACCGGACACAGTACAAGGATCTGGCGGAGAACATGCGCACGGCCTTGCCAAATGCCAATTATATCGCCTTTACTGGCACCCCGCTGCTGGGCAGCAAGCGCCTGACCAACCAATGGTTTGGAAACTATGTGTCGGAGTATAACTTCGCGCAGTCGGTGGAGGATGGCTCCACGGTGCCGCTGTTCTATTCCCGCCGCGTGCCGGAGGTCGGGCTGGAGAACGACTTCCTGGACGACGATGTGGTGGACATCATCGAGGAGGAAAACTTGAACGAGGACGAGACGCGGCTGCTGGAGAACTCCTCGTCGCGCATCCTGGAGGTCATTAAACGGGAGGATCGCATTGATAAGATTGCCCAGGATATCGCCCACCACTTCCCGCGTCGAGGCTTCCTCGGCAAAGGCATGGTCGTTTCCGTCGATAAGTATACGACGGTGAAGATGTACGACAAGGTGCAGCATTACTGGGCGATTGAGAAGCAGAAGATCATGCAGGAGCGCAACGCCGCGGCAACAAAAGAACAGCGCGATGAGCTGACGCGCATCCTCAATTACATGAACCGTGTGGAAATGGCGGTCATCGTATCCGAAGAGGCCGATGAGGTCGAAAAGTTCCAGAAACAAGGGCTGGACATTGCCGCTCACCGGCAGAAAATGAATGCTGTAACCGCAGATGGATTGGATATTGAGGACCGCTTCAAAGATCCCGACGATCCTCTACAGCTTGTGTTTGTCTGTGCCATGTGGCTGACCGGTTTCGATGTGGAGAACCTGTCCACGCTCTATCTGGACAAACCGATGAAGGGGCACACGCTCATGCAGGCCATCGCCCGCGCCAACCGCGTGTATCCCGGCAAGCCCTGCGGCATCATCGTGGACTACGTCAATGTGTTCAAGTATATGCAGAAAGCCTTGACGGAGTACGCGGCCGGTGATGACGGTACGGAGTTCCCGGCGAAGGACATTGACCAACTGATTGTCCTGCTCAACAGTGCTGTCGATGAAGCGGATGATTTTCTGCTAAGCCTTGGCATTGATATCGGTGCAATCGTAGCAGAGGCATCCACTCTTGATCGGCTGGATCTGCTGCGGGAAGCCTACAATACGATCATTTCCAACGATGAAAACAAGGACAAATTCAAGGTGATCCTGAACACGCTGATGAATCTCTACGAGGCATCGCGTCCGGAGATCTTCGAGAAGAACTGGCAGAATGAAAAGTTTTCGCCGCTGGCATATCTGTACGGGCTTTTCTGCCATACCATTGACGACGAAAAGATCAATCGCGCCCGGCTGCGTATGGCACAAGTTCTGGACACCAGCGTTTCCTCGCAGAAAGCAGAGGATAACGACGCCGGGCTTGTCATTCACCAGGGGAAGGTCATCGACCTTTCCAAGGTGGATGTGGAGGAGCTAAAGAAGGAGATCAAGGTCGCCAAGTACAAGGCCGTGGAGATCGACGATCTGAAGGCGTTTATCGAGCAGGCACTGCAGCAAATGCTGAATCGTAATTGTACGAGACAGAAGTTTTCTCAGCGCTTCCGCAATATCATTGATCGCTATAACGCCGGCGGGTCGGAGAATGAAGACTACTACGAGCAGCTGCTCCAATTGATCGAAGATCTGAAAGCGGAGGACAAGCGGCCGGAGGCCGAGGGGCTGTCGGAAGAGGAACTGGAAATCTTCGATTTGCTGATTGCCGGAAAGAAACTTACAAAGGCGGAGGAGCAGAAGGTGAAGCTATCCGCGAAGAATCTTTTTAAGAAGCTTTCCGAGGAGAAGTCGGAGCTGATGGTTGTGGATTGGTACAAGGACGAACAGCCGTGCGCAAAGGTAAAAACGGCGATTGAAAAGTCGCTGGATGCAGACTTACCCATTTCATACGACAAAGCGACATTTACCGCGAAAATCGATCTTCTGTTAACGCACTTTGTAGATATGGCTGTCCAGGGCTACGGCTGGGTAGCGGCATAACGGAGGTAGAAACAATGGATAAAGCAGGTGTGATTTACATTCTGACCAACCCGTCCTTCCCGGAATATGTGAAGATCGGGTACGCGGACGATATCGACAAGCGGCTGCAACAGCTCAACCGGAGCGAGTGCATTCCCTTTGCCTTCCGCGTCTATGCGACCTATGAGGTCAATTCCCGGCTTTCTGATCTGAAGATCCACAGCATCATCGACAAGCTGAATCCCAACCTGCGTTCCATTGAGAACTTCAACGGGAAACAGCGCGTCCGTGAGTTCTACGCCATGTCGCCGGAGGACGCCTATTCCATTCTGGAGGCCATCGCAGAGATCCACGGCTGCGCGGATAAGCTGAAACGGATCGCCATGGACGAGGCTCAGAAGCAGGCGGAGGAAACCGCCCAGGAGATCGAGGAAGAACACAAAGAACGACTCTCTCCGTTTACATTCTTAAAGTGCAACATTCATGCCGGAGAATATATCTCTTGGGGCGATGACCCGGATTTGAAGCTCAAGGTTCTGGATGATAAGACCGTTGAATACAAAGGCAAGCCGTTCTCCCTTTCCGGACTTGCTGCGCTGCTTCTGGGAAAAAGCAGCAGTGCCGGCGTCGCCGGCCCCCGCTATTTCAAATACAAGGGCGAATGGCTGAACGACATCCGGCACCGGCTATAAGGATAATTATTTGCGAGGATCATACGTGAGAGCGCCGGCATTATCGAAGAGAAATCCTTCCGCACACGGAACACAAATACAGTTCTTGCAGTCTACGACTCCCGCACCCTAGCCCACGAGTCAATTAACAAATAGGCGCTCGTGCCAGAGAACTTAAAAAAGTAATTTGCCACGAAAGGAAGAAAGATATGGCAACCATTGTATCAATAAAGCAGAAGATTGAACAATTAGATGCTGGAAGTTTCCAGGTCCTTTGTGATGCCTATCTTTCAAGAGAGGGTTATCCCAACCCTGTGTCACTTGGCACTAAAGCAGGAACTCAAAAGACGACTCAAGGCACGCCTGATACGTATTTCTGTTTGGCAAATGGAAAATATGTCTTAGCAGAATATACAACACAACGGCCTGGCCTAGCTGGGAAGATCCGCTCTGATTTAGAAAAATGCTTTGATTCACAATTATCCGGTATCAATAACGACGACATCACTGAAATAATCTATTGTCATACTTCTTCTGGCATTGATGCGGGGGCTGATAAATCGCTGAAGCGCTACTGCCAAGATAAGGGTGTACAGTTAACTATGATCGGCATAGATAAACTTGCCGAAGATATTAGTCGCAAGTATCCGATCCTGGCAAAAGAACATCTCGGCCTAAGTGTTGATACTGAACAGATTCAGGATCCTTTAGACTTTGTGAGGCAATACGATGCCAGCGCATTAGCCGCTCCCTTAAATACTAACTTTCTATTCAGAGAGAATGAGATTGTAAGATTACAGAAAGCTTTTGATGAAAATAATGTAGTAATTCTTTCTGGTGCTGCGGGGACAGGAAAAACGAGGCTGGCGCTAGAGTTTGCAGAGAGGTTTCAGAAAGAGCATACTGCTGTAAAAATATGTGTCATACACAATCATGGCCTCCCGATTTACGACGATTTAAAACAGCATTTTGAGTGTCCAGGGGACTACTTTGTCATTGTTGATGATGCAAACCAGCTGTCTCAATTAGATCTGATAATTGAATATGTTAATAAGAAAGATAACGGATACAATGTTAGGATTCTCGCAACCGTGCGTAACTATGCGCTCCAAAAGGTAAAAGCAGATATTGCGGGTATCGTTCATTATTCCGAGGTTACCCTTGATTCGCTTTCGGACGATGAGATCAAGTCTCTCGTAAAGGACTATTTGGGAATTATTAACCGAGATTATCTAAATAGAATTGCAACTATTGCAGAGGGAAATGCAAGGATAGCTCTTATTGCAGGAAAAGTAGCGGTTGATGCGAATGGACTACAGTCAATAAGTGATGTAACCGGGCTATATGAAGAGTATTATGGAAAAGCATTTAAGGAGGCTAATTTAGACGGCGATCTGCAACTTCAGATTACGGCTGGAGTAATTGCTTTCCTTGGATCAATTCACCTCGATCACATTGAGCCTGTATTGAACTTATTGGTTGGATATAATATCGATATATCTGTATTTAAGAGTTGTGCATATAAACTGCATGAAATGGAACTGGTCGATATATGCAGAGATAAGGCTGTTGCTATTTCAGATCAGTGTTTTGCCAACTATATTCTGAAGCATGTGTTTGTTGATAAAAAAACGATCAGCCTTGCCCAGATGCTTGACACATGTTTTCAGACATATCGTAAGAGGACAATTCAGACTGTAAATACTTTGCTTGGCGTGTTTCAAAGTCAAGATGTATATGATTTCACAATTCACGAAATAAAAGTTGTATGGAAAAAGCGGAAATCCGAATCGTTCAACAAGTATTGGGATTGGGTTAAAGCATTCTATCAGGTAGATCAGGTTGAAACGTTGTTACTCATCAAAGAGCGGATTGATAACACGGAAAAAGTTGAATTATCAGTTGATGAAATCGATGTCAACGAGGGAAAAAACTATCAAAGTGTCGACGATGAACTTATCGTTATACTGGGAGGCTTTGCAGATACTCATAACATTGAGTCTGCACTTGACTTGTTTTTTGATTACTATTTGAAGAGACCGGATCTTTATATTCAGTTTTATCATGCCACAAATCTTTATTTTGGAATAAAACCATCTTCATTGCAAAAGGGATTCTACACACAAATTCAGTTAATTCAGCACTTTATTAACTATTCAGATAATTGGAATAATCCATTTATCCGTATTCTGTTTTTTGAAACAGCAAAAAACCTTCTACAAGTCTATTTTTCTCCGGCTGAAGCCGGAAGGCGGGGGGATAGTTTTGTCATTTATCATTTCTCACTGCCTACAACAGAGCAAGCCGTTATGTATCGCAAACTAATATGGGAACAATTGTTGGCGATTCAGGGTACGATAGATAGCAAAGAGTCCATCCGAGCATTATTGCAGGACTATGCTCGCTCTGTAGAAGAAAGCAGTTTTGGGTTAATTAAGGAAGATGCTCCTTATATTTGTGAGTTGTTTCAAAGTGTTTTTTCTCCCGAAAGTGTTACTGATTGTATTCTGGCTGAACATGTAAATTCGATCTTAAGTGTAGTGGGATATACCGCTGCAGAAATTGAAGTTTTTCTGAAGAGCCGAAAACTAAGTATCTACCACATATTAATTGGGCCAAGATGGGAAAATTTTAAGAGTCTTGACAGACATGAAAACGAGCACAAACGGGTAATTACTGATTATTTTACGCAGGCGGAGAACACTTTAGATGCGTTTAATGAACTATTTGAAGTGTACAGGGAATATATTGCGTGTGATACTCAGCGCCTCTATGATATTGGAAAAGGGCTTATGGAGGGCATTAAGTACCTATCACGTGATAGTTTAGTTTTCTCAAACGTTGTAAAAAGGATAATTGAGTCAGGAATAATCGAAGGGATCGATGTACACTATATTATCTCGACATTGTTCACTTTACTGTCCCCTGAGGAAGTAAAAACAATTATTCATAATGCGCCTTCAGAAACAGTAGATTTCTGGCTCTTTGCCTATTATTGTGAAATTCCTTCAGAAGCCATTGATGCTGCAAAAGTTGAAGAACTGTATGCGTATTTAAAATGTGATTATGATCGAGAGATTCACACTGCGGGATATAGATCCCTGAAATTCCTGGAAAGGTATGAATCAGTCGAGTCTGACATTATAATAAATGCAGCAAGATTGATTTTTGCAAAAAAGGATTACTCACCTTTTATTGTAAATATCTATTTTTCTTTGATCTTCAATAGACACCATTGTGAACCAAAGAGTGTTATCCAAAAGTTTGCGAAGGATCTCCAGTTGCTGGAAGAAATATACTTATTTGAGAGTGTACACGACCGGCTTGCAGACGCTGATGGAGCGTTTCTAAAAGAATTATGTTGCTGTAGAAAAGCGTTCGCAAAGGATTACATTGATACTTTACTAAAGGACAACCATCATCGGTTGCATGACGATAATGAAAAGCTTCATGCATTATTTGAATGCCCTGATTTCATCGATATAATAGACTTGCTGGTTGACGGGTGTTCTCAAACTTCGTTCCCGCTATTTGACTATCCACCAGTGATGAAAACATTTATATTTGTGCCTGATAACATAAAGCACAAAAGTGATGCGTGGATTAAGCATTATATCTCAAAATACAATACCGACTATGAAAAGATGGAGAGTCTCTTTAGTGTTCTTTCAGAACTCTGTGATGATAGGAAGAAAGACTACATCAGCTACTTGATGACTGTCAATGCTGATCCCGAACTATTCAGGAGAATACCTCTCTGCCCAACTTCATATTCGTGGTCTGGTAGTGCAGTTCCGCTATACTCCAAGTGGGCCGATTATCTAAAGGGCCTTTTGCCGCTCTTTTCGGGGATTCAGTTTTTGCAACACCAAAAAGTTGTCAATGACGAGATTGAACATCTCTCAAAAATGATAGAGAGAGCTGAAATTGAAGATTTATTACAAGGGTAGTCAAAACCTCCGGCTTAGCCGGAGGTTTTGATCTATTTGCCATTAATAATTTTCAAGCGGGGTGTCATCGCTCAGAAATGTATCCATCATAAACCGTGCGCCGAGACGGAAGCCGGTGATGAAGGTGTCCAGCTCGGATTCGCCCATGAACTCGGCGTAGGCGTTGCAGAAGCGGAGGAACAGCGCCTTGTTTTCGCCGGCGAGCTGCTCGGTGAGCTTTTCCTCCAGATCGTTCAGAGAGTCGTGACGCCTTTTTCGCAGGGAGTTTAGGGCGATAGCCGCGATCCTGCGGATCGATGTTGCCGTAGTACAGCTCCTCGATGATACTTCCCCTCATTGTCCGTCACGCCATTTCTGCAGTTCCCAGAGCCGGTCAATGTGGCGGCGGGACTTGCGGAGGGTCGCGTTGTGCTCGTCCGTGGAGAGCCAGTCGATCAGATAGCACTTCGGGATCATGTACTTGTGCTGCAGCGCTAGGGCGCGGAGCTTTCCGAAGCGAATCCACTCGCAGACCGTGTGGCGGTTGTAGCCGGTAAACTCCACGATGGCGGACACGTCGATCACGTCCGGATAGTCGGCCAGCTTGCTTTCATAGTAGCGCCGCGTCTTCTGCGGATCGTTGGGGAGGGGCGGCTGAATGCGGATCCTGTAGGGCTTCACGTCTTCGTTTCCATATTTGTACCAGCTGGTGGGTACGATGTATCGGCTGGGGTTGATCTCCCGGTTGATCATAAAGTCGATGACGTCGCGTTTCTTGATGGCGTAGCAGCGGGTTTTCTTCCCGGTGCAGACGTGGGGGATCAGATTGAACTGCAGCAGATAGTGCGCCGTCCGTTTGCTGATATGGCAGACCTTGCGCAGCTGCTCCTTGTTCATGATCTCTGGGTATTGTTTGAGTTCCTCTGCATCGTATGTCATGACGAAGCTCCTTTCCGTTTTTTGCGGTCCGAAAGGGTGCTTCATCGGTGCTGTCGGGGTCTCTGTTTTCTTGCCTGACTTCTTGCAAACGCGCAAGAACGGCGGCTTTTTACGCAAGAACGCAGTTTTATTTGAACTCTGGGGCACTTTAAATCGCCTCTGGCAGATACGGGTCGGAATGTCCGAAACTCCTTGCGGTGCCTGGGTTTCCGGCTCTTGACAATGCGACCTGGAACGACCTGCTCCGACCGTGAATCTGCCAAAGTCTTACAACACTCGAAATCCTCCGCGGCTTAGGCTTTTTCGTCCACCCGTTTCCCTTTGTTTTCAAGGGTTTTCGCGGGTTCTAAAAACTAAATATTTCGCTGTTCTAACACGCCGTTCTAACATTTTGGTTTTCCCTCTTTTTTGAGATTCAAGGTGTTCTGACCGTGTTTGACATACACGGAGAGGTATCGAAGTGGTCATAACGGGGCTGACTCGAAATCAGTTTGCGAGCAATCGCACGAGGGTTCGAATCCCTCCCGCTGCGCCA
>ERZ773259.618-NODE-618-length-38112-cov-14.934046_pt1 | contig 38112 bp, 26 predicted proteins | sample MGYA00511961_ERZ773259 | MGnify/ENA primary metagenome ERZ773259 (study PRJEB29015, sample SAMEA2737775) | human gut metagenome | biome: human gut; feature: human-associated habitat; material: faeces | place: China | collected 2012 ...
CTGCGACCGGCAATATTGCAGCGGTACATACTTCTCTTGAGTATTAGCCTTTTCTGCAATCTAATCGTTTTACAGCTTGACGAATTCTAACCTATCCAAAGGAAACGACTGTACATTATCAACACCTATATATTATCACATTATCTTTTCGTTTTCAAGTGTTTTTTGCTTTAGTTACTTTAGGAATTAACTACTATTTCGTCAGTAAATGCCTAATCATAAAACCAAACCATAGTTCTCAACGAAAAAAAGATACACATCAAAGTGTACCCTTTTATTCTTCATATTTATCTCTCACGACGGATAAATTGAACGCAATTCACCCATTCAGTCCTGCCTTCTATTGATACTATCTCAAGCAGTAAATAATTCAATGTAGGTTCATCACGATTCACCACTAAATTATCAAAATACAAATTCTTTATAAAAAGAATTCAGTCGAATAGCATTGAAATGGCAGGTAAATTGTGATAAAATATATACAAAACTTACATCATTTGGCAATACATTTGATTCAAATATAGTAATATTTCAGTTGCAAAGTCAGGTATTATTTATGGAACTTATTAACAACACTACCAAAACGCTCAAAGACGATTTGTCCGTTGAGATAAAAAAAGGAAGCAAACTTTCCATTGCCGCTGCTTGTTTTTCAATTTATGCATTTCAGGAATTAAAAAAGCAATTATCCGGAATTGATGAACTTCGTTTTATTTTTACCTCTCCTACTTTCACTACTGAAAAAGCTCCTAAAGAAAAGAGAGAATTTTATATTCCCAGACTAACCCGTGAAAAAAGTTTGTATGGTACAGAGTTTGAGATAAAGTTAAGAAATGAACTCACTCAAAAGGCAATTGCCAAAGAATGTGCCGAGTGGATAAAAAAGAAAGTTACATTTAAGTCGAATATAAGTGATAAGACAATTCAGGGCGGTATTGTAGTAGATGAAGTTGGATACACACCGATAAATAACTTTACAACAATTGAGCTTGGTTGTGAAAAGGGCAATGTAATCAGCACAACCATTGTTAAGGATAATTCATTGGCAAAGACATTGCTTGCGGATTTTAATGAAATTTGGAACAATAATAAAGTATTGCAGGAAGTCACCGATGAGGTTATTGGCAATATAACGGCTGCCTACAACGAAAATTCTCCTGATTTTATCTATTTTGTTACACTCTATAATATCTTCAACGAATTTCTTGAAGATATTTCAGAAGATGTTCTTCCTAATGAGGCAACCGGATTTAAAGAAAGCAAGATTTGGAATATGCTTTACAATTTTCAAAAGGATGCCGCTCTTGCAATCATCAATAAACTTGAAAAATACAACGGATGTATTCTTGCAGATAGCGTTGGTCTTGGCAAAACTTTTACTGCACTTGCTGTTATCAAGTATTACGAAAACAGAAACAAGTCTGTACTTGTTTTGTGTCCTAAAAAGCTGACAAACAACTGGAATACATATAAAGACAACTATATCAATAACCCTATTGCATCCGACCGTTTGAGATATGATGTGTTATATCACACCGACCTTAACAGAACACACGGTAAATCTAACGGTCTTGATCTGGATAGGCTAAATTGGGGCAACTATGATCTTGTAGTTATTGATGAATCGCATAACTTCCGTAATGGCGGAAAAATAATTGAAAATCCTGATGAAGATGATAAAGAAAACAGATATGTAAAACTTCTCAAAAAAGTAATTCGTGCAGGTGTGAAAACAAAAGTTCTCATGCTTTCTGCAACGCCGGTAAACAATCGTTTTAATGATTTAAAAAATCAGTTAGCACTTGCGTATGAAGGTCACACTGAGTACATTGACAAAAAATTGAACACCACTCGCTCTATTGACGATATATTTAAAAACGCACAAAGGGCATTTAATACTTGGAGCAAATGGGATGTTTCGGATAGGACAACAGACAATCTGCTGAAAATGCTTGATTTTGATTTTTTTGAAGTGCTTGACAGCGTTACAATTGCCCGCTCAAGAAAGCATATTCAAAAATACTACGATACTACGGATATAGGTACATTCCCGTCAAGGCTCAAACCAATATCACTCAGACCTAACTTAACTGATTTAAAATCAGCCATTACATATAATCAAATTTTTGAGCAACTTATGCTCCTATCACTTTCAATATACACCCCCACCCACTATATTCAGGCAAGCAAAAAAGAAAAATATTCTGACTTATTTGGTAAAGATAAAGAAAAAATCGGATTCAACCAAATGGGTCGTGAGCAGGGTATTCGCAGACTTACTGCAATCAATTTGATGAAGCGTATGGAAAGTTCTGTTTATTCATTCAACCTTACGCTTACACGCATTAAGGCATTGATTGACAAAACCATAAAAGCGATTGATGATTTTAACAAGTTTACAGACACCAAACTTGACCTAACAGATATTTCTGATGTTGATGAATTTGACGATGAAGATCAGAATGTTGATGACCTCTTCTCTTTTGGTAAAAAAATAAAAATCAGTCTTGCCGATATGGACTATGTTTCATGGAGAAAAAGTCTGCAAAAAGATGCAGATATTCTTGAACTGCTTACTCTTATGGTTGGTGATATTACACCTGAACATGATTTAAAGCTACAAGAACTGTTGAAAATAATTGACAACAAGATAAATCATCCGATAAATGAAGGCAATAAAAAGATAATTATTTTTACTGCCTTTGCCGATACGGCAGGATACTTATATGACAACGTAAGCACTTATGTAAAAACGAAATACGGTCTTAATACCGCAATGGTATCCGGTATGGTTGAAGGACGCACTACATGTCCAAATCTAAAGAAAGATTTGAACACAGTGCTTACATGCTTTTCTCCAATATCAAAAGACAAAAAATTGCTTATACCAAATGATGATACAGAGATTGATTTGCTCATTGCAACTGACTGTATTTCAGAAGGTCAGAATTTACAGGATTGCGATTATCTTATTAACTATGATATACATTGGAATCCTGTCCGCATCATTCAGCGATTTGGACGAATTGACCGTATCGGAAGCAAAAACAAAGTCATTCAGCTTGTAAACTTTTGGCCGGATGTAACCCTTGATGATTATATCAATCTTAAGGCAAAAGTTGAAACACGAATGAAAATTGTAGATATGACTGCAACAGGCGATGACAATCTGCTAAGTGATGAAGAAAAGACCGACCTTGAATACAGAAAATCACAACTCAAACGCTTGCAAGAAGAGGTTGTTGATATTGAAGATATGTCAAGCGGTATTTCTATAATGGATTTGGGGCTTAATGAATTTAGACTTGATTTGCTTGAATATGTAAAGAATCATCCCGATATAGATAAAACACCTTTTGGACTTCATGCAGTCGCAAAAGCAAGTGATGAAATGTCGTCCGGAGTTATCTATGTGCTAAAAAATCGCTCCAACAGCGTAAACATAGATAATCAGAACAGACTTCATCCATTCTATATGGTTTATATCAGCGACGACGGACAAGTTATCTGTGACCATTTGTCGCCAAAAGCAATGCTTGACAAAATGCGTTATCTTTGCAAAGGCAAAACTGAACCATACACAGACCTTTGCAAACAGTTTAACAAAGAAACCTGTGACGGCAAAGATATGTCAAATTTTTCAAACTTGCTAAGTGATGCAATTTCATCTATTATTGAAGTAAAAGAGGAAAGTGATATAGACAGTTTCTTAAGCGGAGGACAAGTAAGCTTTTTAACGAATGAAATTAAGGGATTAGATGACTTTGAACTTATTTGCTTCTTAGTCGTAAGATGAGGTGATTATAATGCTCGGTTTACCGAAAGAAACGGAAATGAGCAAACAGCTTCCAAAGAAAGCTATATATGCAAAATTCCAAATGAATACAGTGGTAAAGAAAAAAATCGACGCCGATATTTCGAGAATTACTATTGTGGGTGAGATAGCACCAAATAAGGTGAATATTCCTACCGGAGATGAGGTTAAAAACTTCTTTGTCTTGCTTGTGGCATTGAAGAAAAAGGACTTTGACGAAAAAACTATCGTCACTTTGTCGAAGCTTATTCCTCAGAATATTTTGTTTGTGCTTGAATTTGAAGAGCAAAGCAAACTGGCAATCTATCACACAAAGCTGATGCAGACGGATTGGAAACCAACTGAGAAACAAAGAATAGAGCTTCAAGGCTTAAATCTTGATAAGGTTTGGGAAAACATCGTTGTTGCTGTGGGTAGTGTTGATATAGAGCAAGGCAATACGCTTGATGAGCAGATAAAGGGAAACGAAAAGAGACAGAAGCTTGAAAAGGAAATTGCAAAATTTGAAAAACAGGCACGAGCCGAAAAACAACCAAAAAAGAAGTTTGAATTGGTGCAGCAAGTCAAGAAACTACGGTTTCAACTTGCAACTTACAGATGATAAAGAGGAAAACCATATGGAAGATTTGAAATACGATAATATTGTAAAAGTTCGAGATGACAAAGCCCCCATAAAGTATCTGCTTAACGCTGAAAGCAAAAAATTTGAGTTCGCAGCTCAACACGATCTCAATTGGTGCGAAGGCGAATCATTTACCAAAAATGAGCTAAGAGCACATATTGAGCCGTGGCTGACTTCATTATTCCAATCAGAGCATCTCTCACTATTGGTTGGAAGCGGGTTAACAACGGCAATTCAATATGCTGCCTGCGAAAAATCCGATAATGGTATGGAGGAGGATTCCTCATTTTCTGTATTTAATGATTGCATAAAAAAAGCAGCAAACGAAAGTGCTAAACGAACCGGTCGCGAAAAAGCAAATACTGAGGACCAAATCAGAATCGTAAATGAGCTTATTGCAGGACTAAGCATAGTGAAGGATAGTACGGATTTTCCTGAACTTTCCACAAAGTTAGATTTGCTCTGTTCGGAACTAAGTGCAAAACTGAAAAGTTTCACCAGCAACATTTCCGCAATAGAATCATCGATTGCATCGGCTTCCCCAGAAAAAAGAGAAGCAGCTTTCAACAAATTAGTTATGTTCATAATGAGCTTTGCAAGCAGAACAGGCACGAGAGATCGATTGAATATTTTCACAACAAATTATGATCGTTTAATTGAAGCCGGTGCTGATGTTGCAGGATTACGGCTTTTAGATAGATTTGTCGGTGCCCTTTCACCCGTTTTCCGTTCATCACGGATGGATGTTGATATGCACTATAATCCTCCGGGCATCCGTGGTGAACCTCGGTATTTGGAAGGTGTTGCTCGCTTCACGAAACTGCACGGATCGTTAGACTGGATAAATGTAGGGGATGACATACGGAGAATCGGGCTACCCTTTGGAGCGAAAACACTCAAACCGTTCTTAGAAGCTGCCGGATTAAGTACAGATTATTCCAGCTTGATGATATATCCCAATTCTGCAAAAGACAAAGAAACCGCAGAATATCCCTATGTAGAATTGTTCAGAGATTTTGCAGCTGCACTGTGCAGACCAAATAGCACCTTGGTGACTTACGGCTACAGCTTTGGAGACGATCATATCAATCGAGTCATACGAGATATGTTAACTATCCCGTCAACACACCTTGTTGTTATAGACTACAGCGATTCAACCGGTCGCATTATGAAAAAATACGAGCAATGGGGGCGTCAGAGCCAGATGTCGTTGATAATTGGCAAAGACACAGCCAATATTGATGACTTGGTTGACTACTATTTACCAAAGCCGTCCATTGATCGAGCTTCTATAAGAATGGCTGATATTCTGAAGCAAAGATTTAATCAGCCGGCAAAAAATGAAAAGGAAGGAGAAGCAAACGAATGATTACTCCTATATCAAATGCAGAATCATTACAGATCGGCAGTGTTGACTTTGTTTCTCCAGATGAGATAAAAATTACCCTCGATTTGGATGCACCTAATGATGTTGCCTTGAATACAGGTGTTCCTCGTCCTTTCCCAAGAATCAATAGCTATGTACTAATAGCTGGTGAAGGTGGATTTCTTGTAGCCCAAATCGAATGGATAACCATTGAACGCTCGCAGTTCCCAAAGCGTAGAGGAATGCAAGACTTTGGCGTTTTGGATTTACCGTATCCGCTTCGTAAGATGAGCGTAATTCCTCTAGGCGTCTTAAGGGAATCCGTAAGAGATAATGTTACCATTTACAGTTTCTCACGAGGCATCGAAATATTCCCTACAGTTGGCGATCCTGTACTTCTTCCAACACAGTCTCAGTTAAAGGCAATTATTGAGTCCGGAGATAATAGGCGAGTAAATATTGGAATAAGCCCTTTAGCAGGAAATGCTGTTGTTTCTGTTGACCCCGATAGAATTTTCGGAAGGCATTTGGCGGTGCTTGGCAATACAGGTAGCGGCAAATCCTGTTCTGTAGCAGGACTTTTGCGGTGGTCGATTGAAGCTGCAAAAAAGCATCAGGATTCCCCCAACACTCGCTTTATCGTACTTGACCCAAACGGCGAATATACAAATTCATTCAAGGGACTTGCAAATGTTAGAGTATATGGAGCAGAACCCGATAAAAGTCAGGGCATAAAGCAACTCGTTGTTCCAATGTGGTTATGGAATACCGCCGAATGGGTCGCCTTTACGCAAGCAAGTGGAAAAGCTCAAAAGCCCACATTGGTACAAGCTCTTAGATGCGTTCGAGATGGACAGTTTGAAGTAAATTTACCGGACAGCGTAATGGTTCGGCGCTACTTGCGTACTTTGATTACTATCTCACTGTTAGAGAAAAATGCAGGCTCTCCGTGGGGGCACTTTCCCCAGAATAAGAACTTTTATCTGAAGCTTCAAACATGGCGAAAAGGGTTAGAACCTTCTGATACATATGATATGAAAGAAAAAAACGCACTGGTGAATCTCAACAAACACATTGATGATTTACTTAATGCACGGAGTGGACAATATCCGAAATATGATTTTTCAAAAAGTGAAATTGACCAGTTGATTGATCTTCTTAGAAACGCACATCAAGCGTTTGGTGGCATGGAAACTGATGTCCTTCCCATTGACGCCGACATTCCACGCCCATTTACGGGCGAAGATTTTTTAAGAAGCATTGAAGCGAACGCCGAGATGATGGGTACAACTGATTATATAGAAACAATGCTGATGCGTGTTAAGACGCTCATTTCGGATGCAAAACTTAAGCCGGTTATTTGTCCGGAAAACGGCATTACACTAGACGGTTGGTTAGATGAGTACATTTGCCCATCAAACAACAAAGACGGGGCAATTACCATTATAGACTTGTCTTTATTGCCTGCGGAGATTACTCATATCATTACTTCGGTTATGGCAAGAGTAACCTTGGAAGTGTTGCAGCGCTATCGTCGGCAAGAAAAAGGCGAAACCCTACCGACCATTCTTGTCATGGAAGAAGCTCACACCTTCATCAAAAAATATAACTCGGATACCGAGAATGAAAATGCGACTGCCATGTGTACCAAAGTATTTGAAAAGATTGCACGTGAAGGACGAAAGTATGGTCTAGGACTTGTCCTGTCATCGCAGAGACCAAGCGAACTGTCGCCTACTGTAATCTCGCAATGTAATAGCTTTTTATTGCACCGGTTGTCAAATGACAAGGACCAAGAATTGGTAGGGAAATTGGTTCCGGATAATTTAAGAGGATTGTTAAGAGAACTGCCTTCTCTGCCATCCAGAAATGCCATATTGCTTGGCTGGGCATCAGAATTACCGGTCATGGTGAGAATGAATTATCTCAAAGAAAAATATCGTCCTAAATCCGATGATCCAGAATATTGGGATGTTTGGACGAAAAGTGACCGAGTAGTAAATTGGAATACGGTTGCAAGTCGTTGGCAAGATTACGCAGAAGCAAATTCTAATTCCGATGATGAGGAGGACGAAAACAATGGATAAACTCAAAATGCAAACGGCGAACAAAGCCGATGAGAATTTCAAGAAGTTAGCGGAGATGTTCCCGAATGCCGTTACGGAAACGATTGACGAGAACGGTGAAGTAGTTCGTGCTATTGATAAAGATGTACTTATGCAGGAAATAAACACAAAGGTTGTTGACGGCAAAGAGGAACGCTATCAGTTTACTTGGCCTGACAAGAAGAAGTCCGTTCTTCTCTCCAATGCACCAATAAATAAGACATTGCGTCCTTGCAGAGAAGAAAGCGTTGACTTTGATAATACAGAAAACCTTTATATTGAGGGCGATAATCTCGAAGTGTTAAAACTTTTGCAGGAAACATATCTTGGCAAAATAAAGATAATTTACATAGACCCGCCGTATAACACTGGCAATGACTTTGTTTATAATGATGAGTTTGGAATGAGAAATGAGGAATGGAACGAAGTCAGCGGAAATTATGATGAAGACGGAAATCAAATCACCGGCAAACTTGAGAAAAATACAGAAAGCAACGGAAGATTTCATACCGATTGGCTTAATATGATTTATCCGAGACTGCGAATTGCAAAAGATTTGTTGGCGGAGAATGGCGTCATTTTTATCAGCATTGATGATAATGAAATCGAAAATATGAAAAAGCTCTGCGACGAGGTATATGGAGCAACATCATTTGTGGCGCAGCTTGTATGGGAGAAGAAGAAAAAGGGAAGCTTCCTTTCAAAATCAATCACGAATGTAAAAGAATACATTTTAGTGTATTGTAAAAATATCGATGGATTCGAAGGCTTGATTGGGGAAATCAATGATGAAGAAGAAACTTATCCGTGCATCAATGCTGTAAACAAGCGTGAACTCAGAACAATCCCGGCAGGTATCGAGAGTAAGTATAGGGATAAAGACTTTTTTATGCCGAAAGGTAGTGAAATCAGCGATACCACTATGAGTATCGTGTTGCATTCTGACTTGGTTATCAAAAATGGCGTATTGGCTGAAGAACTAACTCTTGAGGGAAACTGGCGTTATTCTCAAGCAGCAATGAAAGAATACGCACTTAAGAAAGAACTCTACATTACTCGTGATTTGTATTTGCGCCGCATTGTAAGAGAAACGAGATACAAGACTATGAAAGACTTGCTTTCTCGTGTAGGTGAAGATACAGAAATTGCTCACACTGGGACGGTAGACACCAAGAATCTTAATAGTTCAGGATGGGGTTCAAATGAAGATGCTGATGAAGAACTGCGTCTGATTTTTGGTATTCAAAAACTTATGGATTATCCAAAACCAGTAAGATTGATTCTGAAACTTTTGGCATCTTATAGGGGTTCTGATGACTACATTGTTCTTGACTTTTTCTCTGGTTCTGCAACAACTGCCCACGCAACCATAAAATTAAATGCTCAAGACGGCGGAAAAAGAAAATTTATTATGGTTCAGTTGCCGGAGTTAACTGATGAGGAGTCGCCAGCCTATAAAGCAGGATATAAAACCATCTGTGAAATCGGCAAAGAGCGTATTCGTCGTGCGGGACAGAAAATTAGGAATGAGCAATTAGGAATTAAGAATGAAAGCGATAACTCCTCACTCCAAACTCCTAATTCCTCACTTGACACCGGTTTCCGTGTGTTGAAATGCGACAGCTCCAATATGAAAAATGTGTACTACAATCCTGCGGAGTATGAACCATCATTGTTTACAAGCCTTGAAGACAACATTAAAGAGGACAGAACTCCGGAAGATTTGTTATTCCAAGTTATGCTCGATTTGGGTGTGCTTCTTTCAAGCAAAATTGAGGAAACTACTATTGCCGGCAAAAAAGTATTCAATGTTGAGGATAACTACCTGATTGCTTGCTTTGATGACAATGTAACTGAAGAAGTGATTACAGAGATTGCAAAACAGAAGCCGTATTACTTTGTTATGCGTGACAGCTCTATGGCAAACGATAGTGTTGCAACCAACTTTGAGCAGATTTTCGCCGCATATAGCCCTGATACAGTAAGGAAGGTGCTATGATAATTCATAATGCATAATTCACAATTCATAATTGAGGAATACTATGAAAACAAATAATATTATTGTAGAAAAGAGTAAAGCTTTCGCTATTAGAATTATAAATTCATACAAATATCTTTGTGAAGAGAAACACGAATATATTTTGTCAAAACAACTTCTTCGTTCAGGAACGAGCATAGGGGCAAATGTTAAAGAGGCTATACGAGGACAAAGTAAAGATGATTTTATCCACAAACTGAATATATCACTTAAAGAGGCAAGTGAGTCAGAATATTGGATTGAGTTGCTATTTGAAACCGACTATATTACAAAGCAACAATTCGACAGTCTTATTGGTGATTGTCGGGAGCTTATTAAGCTACTAACCTCTATTATTAAAACAAGCCGAAAGGAGGGTAAATAATTCATTATGCATTATGCATTATGAATTATGAATTGATTTGAAGTTTAATTTTAAGATTCAACAATATCAAACGGACGCAGTTGATGCTGTTATAAATGTCTTTAACGGTCAAGGCTTTCATGATAAAACAAATTACATCCGTGACCTTGGTAATAAAAATCAAACCGATGCGCAGATGACCATTAACACTCCCGATGAAGAATTTGATGTTATAAATGACATAGGATATAAAAACGAGCTTATTGAACTTTCTGACGAGCAGTTATTACAAAATATTCACACCCTGCAAAGTCAGAATAACATAAAGCTCTCCCCTTCCCTCGTCAAAGACTTGGGGCGTTGCAGTCTTGATATTGAGATGGAAACAGGTACCGGTAAAACCTATGTATATATCAAAACTATGTTTGAGCTAAATAAAAAATACGGCTGGAGCAAGTTTATTGTGGTGGTACCGAGCATTGCTATTCGTGAAGGCGTAAAGAAATCGTTTGAAGTAACCACTGATCACTTCATGGAATACTACGGCAAAAAAGCTCGTTTCTTTATCTATAACAGTTCAAATCTGAATCAGCTTGATAACTTTTCATCAAACTCAGGCATCAATGTTATGATTATAAATACACAAGCTTTTGCTACATCTCTTAAAGAAGGCGGTAGAAGCAAGGAGTCCCGTATTATTTATTCAAAGCGTGATGAATTTGCATCTCGCCGTCCAATTGATGTTATCAAAGCAAATCGTCCAATTTTAATTCTTGACGAACCTCAGAAAATGGGCGGTGATGTAACACAAAAGGCATTGAAAAACTTTAATCCGCTTTTCAGTCTTAACTATTCTGCTACCCACGCAAAACACCATAATCTTGTTTATGTACTTGATGCTCTTGATGCATTCAACAAAAAACTTGTCAAAAAAATTGAAGTTAAAGGTTTTGAAGTTAAGAATTTAAGAGGAACTGACAGCTACCTCTACCTTGAACAGATCGTCCTTTCTGATAAGAAGTCGCCAATGGCAAAAATCGAGCTTGAAATCGGATATAAAAAATCCATAAACAGGGAGTCTCGAACACTTGGCGTTGGTGACGATTTGTATTATGTTTCGCAAGAAATGGAGCAGTACAAGGGCTATACCATTTCCTTTATTGAACCAGGCAGCAGAGAACGAGGAATACCCGCTTCCGTAACCTTTACCAACGGCGAGGTCATCAAAGCCGGTGATGTGGTGGGCGATGTGTCCGAAAAGGATATGCGCCGTATTCAAATTAGAGAAACTATCCTTTCTCATTTTGAAAAAGAAGAACAACTCTTTGACAAGGGAATTAAATGTCTATCATTATTCTTCATTGATGAAGTTGCAAAATATCGTCAGTATGATGAAAACGGAGATGAAGTTCTTGGCGAGTATGGCAAGATATTTGAGCAGGAATACATCAGTGTTTTAAACGACTATGTAACATTGCTTGATACCCCGTACCAAAGATATTTAAAGTTCATCTGTAGTGATGTAACTAAGGTACATACAGGTTACTTTAGTATTGATAAAAAAGGTCATGCTATTGACAGTAAATTAAAGCGTGGCAGTGAATTTTCCGATGATATTTCAGCATATGACCTTATCTTAAAGAACAAAGAAAGATTGCTTTCATTTGACGAGCCTACAAGATTTATATTTTCTCATTCCGCACTTCGTGAGGGTTGGGATAATCCAAATGTTTTTCAGATTTGTACACTCAAACATTCCGATAGCAACACCGCAAAGCGTCAAGAAGTCGGTCGTGGACTTCGTTTGTGCGTAAATCAGAACGGCAATCGTATGGATGCGGAAAGTTGTGGCGAATCTGTACATGATATAAATACCCTAACGGTTATTGCAAGCGAAAGCTATAAAACATTTGTTACGGATTTGCAGTCGGATATTAAATCTGTACTTTATGACAGACCTACTGTTGCAACGAGTGAATATTTCAAAGGCAAGTATGTTAAGGTTGATGATGTACCTACGCTCATTGACGATAAAACCGCAAATAAAATTTACAAATATCTTATCAAAAATGATTATATTGATGATGACGATAAGGTCACTGACAAATATCGTCAAGAAATTAAGAGTGGTACTGTCGCTGAACTACCGGAAGAATTAAAACCTATGGCAGATGGTATACATACGCTTATTCAGTCTGTATATGATGACAACATTCTTCAAGATATGTTTACAGATGGTCACGAAACAAAAGTCAAAGATAATCCTCTTAATGATAACTTTGCCAAAAAAGAATTTCAGGCATTATGGAACGAGATAAACCACAAATACGCTTATACAGTAGAATTTGACAGCAATGAACTTATACAAAAAGCCATTGCTCATATTGATGATAAATTATTTGTTACTGAACTTCAATACACCACAACTGTCGGTCATCAAAAAGAAGAAATGAATGAATACGAAGTTGAGCGTGGAGCTTCCTTTACCAGCGAAAAAACGAGAGTACAAACACTTAGACACACTGAAACAAGTCAAGTCAAATACGATCTCATTGGCAAAATTACTGAGGGAACATCATTAACAAGAAAAACTGTATCAGCAATTTTACAGGGCATAAATATCAAAAAATTCTATATGTTTAGAAATAATCCTGAAGAATTTATTACAAAGGTTATCAGGCTTATCAATGAGCAAAAAGCTACAATGATTGTAGATCATATTTCTTACGATACTATTGAAGGAAAATACGATAGCACAATCTTTACAGCCGAAAAAAATACGCAGAGCTTTGATAAGGCATTCCTTGCAAAAAAAGCAATTCAGGATTATGTATTTACGGATGGTTCTGCAGAAAAGAGTATTGAAAGAAGATTTGCAGAAGATTTGGATGCAGCGGAAGATGTATGTGTTTACGCAAAACTTCCGAGAACATTTCAAATACCTACTCCCGTCGGCAATTATTCTCCTGACTGGGCTATCGCTTTCTACGAAGGAACGGTTAAACATATCTTCTTTATTGCTGAAACAAAAGGAACAATGGAAACGCTTAATCTTAGACCGATAGAGCAAGCAAAGATTTCTTGTGCCAAAAAATTGTTTAATGAAATGTCAACAAGCAATGTTGTTTACCATGATGTTGACAGTTACCAAAGCTTATTAGACATTATGAATTCAATATAAACAAAAAAGAAAAGTCGAGTTTGTGTGTTCAGCTTGACTTTTCTTCTTACAATATGGCAATGTACATTAAAAAAGCGAATACAAAACTAACAAATAAATGAAACAACTATAATACTTGTCAAATAAATACTATGGAAAATATAAGAATCAACAAAGTGCAGAAAGCAGCATTCGAACTAATTCAATCAGATGCAAGATTTTTAAATACAATAATTGATATCAATACAAATGCTAAAAATATTGATAGTAATTTTTTAATGATGTGTCAACCCTACATAGGAATATTTGCAGATGGTGCAGAACAATGGTGTCGAAAAATGGGGTTAGCCGCACCAGTGTTTAACAAAAAAGAAAAGACTTATTATTCTTCTCTTAGACAAGGGCATAAGCTTTTTGAAAAGTCTTATAACGATTATACTAAAGCTCTAATGCATCGATTTTACAAAAGTGATAATTATTTCTTTAGAATAAGTGGATTGCGTAAAAATGCCTATTATAATGTAGGAACTGATATTTGCAATGGGGAATTCTGTGGCAATACAATTTTGTGTGCTTTACACACTCCCATTGATGATTTTGAAGATAAAAATTCAGGTGATTTCATTAGCGAGATGGGTGTAATCGTAGGTAAATTGGCTGCTTTTCTAGGGTGCAGAAACTTTCCTCCATATAATTACGATGATATAAATAACATAGTTATATATAAAGACTATCACTTTTATCACAATTGCCCATTAGTTTTAAAAAATGATGTAGGGTTTGTATTGTTTTCAATTCTTTGCAATATCAATTATGCAATTAAATTTGTTGAAAACTACTTCGTTGAAAACATTCCTCAAAAATTCAAATTTGCCTATTTACAATATTATTACCTTTGCGACTTTATAAGAGAAATGAACGAATTACTAAACACCAAGTTGGAATTAAATAGTTCTCTTAAAAACAGAAATATTAGAAATTGCCTTGCACATTATGGACTAGGACAATTTATGAAAGAAACTGATATTGATAAAGAAGATATCCTTAAAGGCATAACGGTAAAAGCTTTCAATATGGAATACTACCATTGCAAAGAACTTCTTTACGATTACCTTAACAAATTAGCTATACAGATAAAGTACAAAATATTTTAGTACGCTATCCCAAAGGTAGAAAACTGAATTCTAACTGATTATCACTGATTTTCCGATATGTGAATCCTTCTTCTTTTCAGGCCCAATAATTTTTTATATTGCTGTATATGTCAATATTCTCTTGTCATAATAAAACCTCCTATTGTAGTTTCTTTAATTCTACCATAGAAGGTCATTTTTCATTATCCACTTTTTACGAACTTGTGCAAAGAATTATGGAAGTTATTGAACTGAGTAACAAAGCATTTATGGGTTATAATTTTCAATGAAAGTATTGATGACAAACAGATTGAAGCGTTTGCTTTTGGTGTTTAGACAGTCTTTATAAATCATCAAATAGCAGGCAAAAAGAAAGCTGAGGATATGAAAATTGTCCTCAGCTTTTGGTTGTTTTAGGGGTTATTTTTCGATAATTTTTGGGGTTGATTCTGAATATTATGCATTGGCAGTTTTTTGACTGATGAAATCTTGTAAGGGTTTTCTAAAAATTTTTCTAAAAAACTTTCTGAATTTTAGAAAATAAAGAACAATATATTAAATATTGTTCAGTGTTACAAAATCCTGAGATTGCTGATAATTACTGTGCTTTTTGGACTTTGCAGCATTAGGTGATACAAGATAATACCACTTCTGAGCCGCTCCAAAACCGCGTGCCGAGGGTTCAAGTCAGCTGACTTCCCATAAGGAACATATAACTTAATTTTTTACAGAGCAGGTAGTTTTCACTATCTGCTCTGTTTTTTCAACATTTGTAATATAAAAAACACTTACAATATGATATAATAACTTAATGAAATATTACACCGGTTGTTTATTGGAGGTACATATGGTTACGGAGCAGGAAATTAAAAGCAGAAAATTCAGAAGTGATTTTGAAAAGGAAAAGCTGTCTTATCAGGTCAGCCGTAAAGAAATGGAGATTTTTGATGAAAAGAAAACAAAGCTTGCAAAAACGCTGGATGATTTTGTGCATAAGCTTGAAAAAGATTTCAATTGCAATCGTAGCAAAATCGCCGAGAAGATTGAAGATAATTGTCAGCAGAGCTGGGACACATATAAAAAAATAATAAACGGAAGAGGTAAAGCCACACGAGTTGCGTTGTATAAATTCTGCATCGGTATGAATTTGAGCAGAAAAGAAGCCGATACCCTGTTCAACCTGACAGAGGAAGGAAGGCTTACCGACGATAACATAGGCGATTATATTTTTATAAGGGCATTAGGTCAGGATTCAATATTCGACTTTATCTATGAATTCGAAAAATACACAGGAAAGAGTATAGCCTTAAGGGATAGACCAACAAAATAAAAGAAAGTTAACGGGAAAACTTATCCCTTTCTTATGATAATCCGGCAATATATAATGAAGACACACTTAAATAAAGGAGGTCTTCAGAATTACTAATCCGAATATCAATTGCCCAAAAGACTCTCAAATTACTAATTTACGAAAGGATAAATTTTCTATGAAACCCATTATTTCCTGCAACATCGCTTATATGAAGTACTACAAAGGCATTATCGACGGCGTTGACGAACCCGTAAACGGCGGAGCATATGTACAGGAAACAAACGACGCTCACGAGGCGTACAACTTTGACTTTTTCAGAGGCGAAGGAGACGAAACCGATTTCTGCATAGGCTTTGTAATGCTTGCACAATCCCTGAAAAACAAAACAAGCCAGCTCCACATTGAAAAAATCAACGGCTGTCAGCTTTCAAAAAATGAAGAAAGCGTTGACGGTGTAACCGTTGTATGGTGTGCAAAGTCAGACAAGATTGACGGAATGAGAGTTGTCGGCTGGTACAAGGACGCTACCGTCTACAGATATCCGCAATTTGTTGATTTTATCAACGGATACGTTCAGGAATTCAACTTTATTGACAAGAAGGAAAACTGCGTACTTCTGCCCGAAAACGAACGCTTTTCATCAAAGTGGATTGTTCCGAGGAGCGGTCACAACGGCTATGACTTCGGATTCGGACGTTCAAATCTATGGTACGCTCAGGGTACGGAAAGCAATGCTGAATTAAAAAGCTACATTGAAAATCTGTCGGAACAAATTGAAAACTACAACGGCGAAAACTGGATTGACAAGGAGGTGTAATAATATGAAAAACTTTACTTGGGAAAACTTTGACAATGAATTTTTAAAAGCAGTTATCTATTCACCCGAAACAAACGCCGACGACCGTCCTCTGTGCGAAACGGACGAAAAAGACGACCTTGTCTGCTCAATGAATCTTATTTGCACCGCACCGAACGACAGGTTTGTAAAAAGCTACCGTCAGATTATCGAGGACAAGCTCTTGTGCAAATACCCCGACATTCTTGACGAGGTTTTGGGCGCCCTCTGCATTTCAGGCAAGGACTTCGGCACAAAGCTCAGAAGTCTGCGCCAAAAGGCAACCTCGGCAAGCCTTATTATCGCATATGCAACTGCGATTGCAAAAATCGGCGGCGCTGACGTTATTTTTTCAGAGGACACAAAGTTCAGAAGAACTATTGAGCTGAACATGAGAGAAACTCCTGCGGAGGATATTTCGCTCTACGACTTTCAGAAAGACGCAGTAAACGCCCTCGAAAACCACTTCATCAAGGAAGATAAAAAGTCAGGCTTGCTTGTAATGCCTACGGGTAGCGGAAAAAGCAGAACAGCCTCATATTTTTTGATTAAAGATATGATAAGTCAAGGTTACCAGATACTCTGGATAGTCCACCGTCATATGCTGATTAATCAGGCGGCAGAGTGCTTTTACAGATTCGCAGGGCTTTCAAAGCTTGAAAATCCCGACATCAGAAGCTATAAAATCAGCTGTATATCATCCGAACACCAGAGCATAAAATCTGTTGATAAAAACGACAATGTTATCATAGGAAACATTCAGTCAATTTGCAGAAATCAAAGGCATTTAAGGAGAATTACAAGCAAAAAGCTGATGATTGTCATTGACGAGGCTCACCACACCTTTGCACGTTCCTATCAGGACACGATAAAATATCTTCTCAAATACCGCCCCGATGCAAAGCTCCTCGGACTTACGGCAACACCTGTACGCAGTAACGATTACGACAGCGCAGTTTTGCTGAAGCTATTTGACGACAATATTATCTACAGCATATCGCTCGGAAATCTGATTACAAAGGGAATACTTGCAGAGCCTGTATTTACGAGAATAGAAACAAACGAAGACTTTGAGCCTGTTATCACCGAGGACGAAGCGCAGAAAATCAAAAGGCGTGGCGAGCTCCCCGATTCCCTGCTCGGAAAAATTGCCGTCTGCTCCTCACGAAACAGCATTATTATTGACGAGTACCTAAAAAACGCAGAAAAATACGGCAAGACTCTGATTTTTGCGCTGAATGTTATGCATTGCAGACTTCTTTGTGACGAGCTGAAAAAGCGCGGCGTAAAATGCGACTGTATTTATTCGGGCAACGAGGACAACAGCTACATAATCGAGCAGTTCAAAAGCGGAAAATTTGACGTGCTTGTGAATGTGAACATAATGACGGAGGGCAGTGACGTCCCCGATATCGAAACTGTTTTTCTCACAAGACCTACACAGAGCGAGGGCTTGCTGATGCAGATGATTGGCAGAGGTATGCGTGGCATTCAGGCAGGCGGAACGGAAAAGGTCAACCTTGTTGACTTCAACGACAAATGGACGGTGTTCAACAAATGGCTCAATCCGAAGTGGCTGTTTGCGGAAATTGACGAAAACGAGGAAACCGAAGAAGAACAGGCACAGGCTGAAACCGCAATCAGCGAGGAGGAACAGGAAGGAATATATTCCTGGGAGCTTTGCAAGGAAGCGTACAATATTCTGTCGGCAAAGGTAATGACTTACAACAGTCTTGTCACTCTCCCCTCCTGCTGGTATTCGCTGATTGACGAGGACGGTTACGATTACACTCTGCTTGTGTTTGAGGACCAGCTGAAAGGCTATGTAAATCTGATGAAGGACAAGAAAGAGATTGTTTCAAGCGAGTCGGTTGACGTTCCCAAGCTGATTGAAAAGTATTTCTCGGGATTCTGTATGCGGCCGAGCGAGCGTGAAATTGCGATGCTGATTGACAACCTCAAAAACTTCGAGGAAGAACCGAAGGTGCATATGTTTGCAGACCGCAAAAAGATTGACCCGTACTATGTTGCAAAACAGGCTCTTGAAGAAAACAAGGACTTCAAGGCGTTGGCAGAACAAGCATATCAGAATTATCCGTTAGCCGAAGAAATATACAGAAGCTGGGAAAACTACGCAAGCATGGTTTTTCACTTCTACATTTACAGAGGCAAAGCTCCTGCATACGGAACACGAGTAAGCGAGCTCCCCGATGAGCAGATACCGTTTGACAGAGAGTCGTATTACAACCTTGACGAGCTGATGCAGGAAGTAAAGGACGAGATGTTCCACGGCACATATGGCGGAATTTCGTCAATCCGCTGGACTGACAAGGCATACAAGCAATACTACGGCTGTTATTTTTACAGAGACAACAGCATAGTCATTAACTGCGTTCTCAACTCAAAGGACGTCCCGAAAGAGGTTGTGAAATTCGTAATTTACCACGAGCTTCTTCACCGTGACTATATGCACCACGATAAGCTGTTCAGAGAGCAGGAGCATAAGTACAAGGACTACGAGGAATGCGAGTACTTCCTTTACGGTCATATGCCGAAGCTTGAAATCAGCGAATGGTAACTTCAGATGAGTTTACAGGTTTTACAGAGCAGGTAGTTTCGCTATCTGCTCTGCTTTTTGTATAGATTTTTGCGATTGAATATCTCTCACCAGAACTTCCCTATGTGTGTCAGAAATATATCAATCTCATACTTTGCTCCTGAATTGTCTTTGCCATTTTCGTGTATGGTGATTTTGCTTACGAAAGTTCTCAGTATCTCAGGTGTCAGTTCTTCAATGTAAATATATTTGTTTGCCAAGGCAATGAACCTATCAACATTGCTTTCCTCTGTTTTGATTTCATTTATCTGATTTTGCAGTTCGGGTATCTTTGCTTTTAGTTCATGCAGTTCAGCAGTATAGCTGTCGGATAAAAGTCTGTACTGCTCATCGGGGATTTTACCAAGTGCGTTATCCTCGTACAGCTTTCTGAATATTACATTCAGCTCGTTTTTGCGGTTATTCAACTTATCAAGCTCGGTTATCTTCTGACTGAGCTTTTTTCGGCTTTCCGACAAACTTCTTTTACTGATGCACTCAACAAATTTGTTCTTTTCATTGACCGCATAGTAAATTGCCTGATTGATTTCCTCCCTGACAATTTCATCTAATACAATCTCACGGATTCGGTGCGGAAGAATACAATCGCCGTCCTTGTGTCTGCGATAGGAACTACACATAAAGTAATAGCTTTTGGGCTTTGGCTTGTTTCCGCTGTTGTAAGTAAGCCTTGCTCCGCAGTCTGCACAGTAAAGAAGACCACTATATTTATTGATATTTCCTGACTTTGTAATCCTCTTTCTGCCCTCACGAACTTTTTGAACAATATCCCAGGTTTCTTTGTCGATTATAGCTTCGTGAGTGTTTTCGAATCTGAATTGATTTTCTACAGGAACAAGCTTTTTTTCCTATCCTTGTAGGACAAGGTTGTAGTTTTGCAATTCACCGTATGCCCGAGATACACCTCATTTTCAAGCATACCGACAATAGTTTTTGTCGCCCAGCTGTATCGGTCTGTAATGTCAGTTTTCTGAATGATAACTCCGTCATTTTCATAGCGGTACACCGACGGCCTTGGAATTTTCTTCTCGGCAAGAACCTTTGCTATATTTCTCGGTCCCATTCCTGTGGCACAGAGTTGAAATATCAGTTTCACATTTTTAGCTGTTTCTTCATTGATAATCAAATGTCCTTTTCTGTCGGGATCCTTCTTGTATCCGTAGGGAATATGAGAACCAATGCGTTCTCCTCGTTCGGCTTTCGATTTAATAACAGCCCTAATCTTTTTGCTTGTATCTCGTGCAAACCATTCATTGAACAGATTTTTGAACGGTGCAAGCTCGTTTGATGAACTGTTCATATCTTGGCTGTCGTAGTTATCGTTGACAGCTATGTAACGAACATCTCTGTGCGGAAACTCCATCTCGATATAGTTACCTACGCTTATGTAATTTCTGCCGAGTCTTGATAAGTCCTTTGTAATCAGAGTATCAACCTTATTCTCTTCAATCAGATTAAGTATTTTCTGAAATGCAGGGCGGTCAAAGAATACTCCCGAATATCCGTCATCAACAAACACCTCAATATTTCTGAAGCTGTTTTCAATTGCATATTTCGTAAGCATTGCCTTTTGATTTTCTATGCTGTTGCTGTCGCCCTCTTTCTCATCCTCCTGTGAGAGTCTGCAATAGAGAGCTGTGATTTTTTCTTCTGTTGTAATTAAATTATCCATTTGTCCTCCTTGTCTGTATCAAACCGCTTTAGAGTAATTTTTCGCAACGCAATCATACTCCTAAGCGGTTTGAATATCCAGACCAAATTTCAAATATTATGATACTTCTTCAATTTCCTGCATCATAAGATATTTCAAGTTATCCTCTGCCGTCCGATTCGAATTCATATCAAAGATTGAGTTGACAGAGTATGTAACTCCGTTTATCCTGTAATCTTTGTGTGAAATCATTTTGTTATCTTCCACAATAACCATTCTGCTTCGTTTCAAATGACCGGCTACCGCAGAGTTATACTTTTCTTCCTTTGGAATTCTGAAGTCATTAATATCTTTCATTAAACCTCCGTTCTGATGAAGCTACATATTCAGATTAAATCCCATTTCTTCATCTTCGTATTCAATATTTTCTTCTTTTGATATTGCACCTGCAATCAATCCGGCAGTAAGTCCAAGTAAAGTACCAATATCACTGCCGTTTTGCTCGGCTGCAATCCGCTTTCTGCGTTCTTCTTCATCCTCCGACTCATCATCAATTATCCGAAAAAGTGATTCAGCAAGAGAGTTGACACCGCCGAGGACAGCACGGTTAACGCTATCCATTTTAAAGTTGTCATTAGAGTTGACCTCTTCAACTGTGACGCTATTGCTGACTCCAACTCCTGACCTTTTTGCAAGGTATTGTTCAAAAATTCCTCTTGACTCTTCCCAGCCTGTTCTAAAATTTTCGTCATATGCGTCTGTGTAGATTTGATTTCTTTCAGAGTATGTTCCGAAACTTTCTTCAGTTCCGTCTGGCAGTTCTGCGAGATTGTTTTCATATTGTCTTTGTTGATTTCCAGAATTCTCTCCAGATAGTCCACCATCTGGTCGTCCGTTGAGATTTTTGAAATCATATTGTACAGCTCCGGCTGAAAGGTTATTGCCGTTCTCAACAGGGTGAGTTCTTCCTCTCTGACCTGTGACGGAATCGAAATCACTTTCGTTTCTCCCGAGAGCAGTTCTATCGCTGTCAGTGAGTTGCTGTTCCTCTGTTTTAGACTTTCCAAAATATTGTTTTTGCCTGTATCTGAATTCATTTTCCATACTTCCTTTCAAATATTTATCGTTGTGCAGTTTAATATCTCTGCACTTCATTTTGTTCGGGCATTGATAGGTAATGTATTTCCTGTCGTTTGTCCAAGTCACCGAATAACCCATAATTGACATTGCGTTTATGAAATCCTCCTTGCTTCCGCTTATGTTCATAGCTTTGTCTATGTCATTCATCAGTTTGAATTTCCAGCTCTGACCTTTGACTGCGGTGCGGTATTCTCTTGTTGAGATTTTCATACCGTCCTTGCTGTAAGGCTCAAGAGTTGAAAGATTATGCTGTCTGCATATTTCATCACTTAATGCTCGTAATGATTTGAGTGTGTTTGGATTCTGCCGAAGCTTTTTACCGTTTTCAAAGCTGACAGAGTTGATTACAAAGTGAGAATGAATATGCTGTGCATCACAATGAGTTGCAACTAAAACTTCATAACCTGTCCACGCTCTCTCGGCAAACTCTAATGCAACCTCATGAGCTTTCTGCGGAGTAATATTTTCTTCGGGTGAGAAGGATTGAACGTACTGATAAAAATTCATTCCGTCAGTTTTACCGTATGACTTTTTAGTAGCCATAAACTCTTTGAATGCATTTTCACCGTCACAGTTAATTCCGCTGATAAGTCTTTGATTTGAAATTTTATCATAGACTTTTTTATCCTGACAGCAGTAATCAATTACACCTTTCATTGCACTTATGGATTGCTTGGACTCACGAATATATGTCACGGTCGCCATTACTTTTCCTCCGACAGTTTTATGATTGCGTCATAGATTTTTCTTTGCATAGCAATCATTTCACTAAAGTTGTAGGTACTAAAAGCACCGCTGTTTAACTTCCTTGTTATCTGATTCAGATTATTTCCAATCCTTTTAAGCTCAACAAGTAACGGTTGCAAATCAACTACTTTTATTTCGGTTTGCAATGAAGATTTCAAAATATACTCGGTCATTGCCAATTTGGATTTCTTAGCTTTTGAAATAATAGCTGACTTTTCAGATTCAGTTAATCTGATACTCAACGTTTGATTTCGTTTACGATTTTCTATTATTATGCACCTCCGTGCTAAAGTGGGTTCGGACTTCGCTCGGTTTTATGTGTTCGGCGGACAGCCGGGCGCTCTGCTTGCCCCGGACAAGTCCGGGAAATGTAGCCCAAACCTCTGCTCCTAAAAATGAAATATCAACTCTGCCGTAATTTGCACAAATTTCGATTTTTGCTTTCAGTCGGGTACTTCCTTGGTTTCTGCAAAATAATCGCACAAATCGGAAACGACGGCGAAACAACTGCCTTGCGACGATAAAAACGATAGAAACGATAAATCAAAGAGCGGTGTTTTCATCGTACTTAACGTCACCATCGTCACCGACAAACTCATATCGGATTTTCAGTCCTCGCACATTCTTATCTCTGAATGATTCAAAATAAACTCCGTTTTCTTCTAACTCGTAACTCCACTTATTCATCATTCTTTTAAGAAGTCGTGCTGTCATATTCTTACCAGTGCGTGAGTTGTATTCATCAACAAACTCTGCATTACTTCCGTTGAAGTTTTCAATCTCTTTCATCATCTCAATAAGCAAATTCATTTCGTCAGGCATAAGCATATCGGGATTTTCCGAGCTGTCTGCAATCAGATTCCATACGCAATCGTCTTTATTGAAATTAAGTTCAAACTCACGATATTCAATATCTCTGCCTGTGCAAATCAATGTTGCACTGTTCTGACTGCGTTTGCTCCTGTCAAGAGTAAATATTGTATCTGCACAGCCTGCAATTCCGTTTGTTCCTGACAGCTTATTAAGCGGGTCCCTGTCGTCTTGCTTACGCATATGATGTACAAGCAGAACAGCTATTTGCAATTCATCGGCTATCTTCTTAATAGTTTCAATCTCCTTGTAATCACTTGCGTAGCTTATGTCTTTTGTGTTCTGCCTGACCTTTTGCAAGGTATCAATAACAATCAGAACCGTATCGCTGTGCTCGTTTACAAAATTTCTTATCTGCTCTTCAAGTCCGTCAGAAAGAGAACAACAGTCAGTGACAAAATAAACATCACTCGTCACCTCATCAGTGATAGTCAAAAGCCTGTCCTGTATCCTACTGTCCTTATCTTCAAGACATAAATACAATGTTGTCCCTTTAGTTGTTTTGAAGTTCCAGATGTTTTCTCCCTTTGCAATCTTCACATACCAGTCAAGCATCAGCCACGACTTGCCAATCTTCGGAGCACCTGCAATAATCGCAAGTCTCTGCGGCAGAATACCTTTTATGACAAACTTTGTTCTCGGAAGATTCATATCCATCAATGTTTCTCCGTCTATGGCATTGAATTTCTTTTTAGTTTCCGTTTCACACATTTTTATCACCCTCTTTCGTTTAGAATTCAATTATTACTTACCTCCTTCCACTTGTATTGTGGATAAAATTGTGTTAGACTTATATTTGTCATTGACAATATATTTTTATTCACTGACAATTTATAAGAGGCAATTATGTTTGAAAAGATACTTTACTGCGTTGGAAATAAGACAATAGAAATAAACGGAGAAGATTTTTCTCTCGGTGAACTTACCACCGAGGTACTCAATCTTCCCCGTAACAATTACTTGGAAATGAAAACTATTCTTGATTCTGCAATTCAGAAAACTTATAAATATGAAACCTCGCACGATTTAAAAGACTGGTTTGAAGCTAATGAAGATTTTATATTGCTTGATAAGATAATGAGTAAATACAAAATTTTTTCTCTGTTGAAGGATGATAATAATATTTTGGAAAAAGCAAGGCAATTCACTTCACAGCTTTCTCTTTTTGAAAATGATGATTGCGAGCTTTCACACAGAGATTTGGAAATCTTATCGCAGATTGAAGAGTACAACGAATATCTTGAACATCCCGAGAACTTTGGAAATTGCGATACAGTATATCTTGACAATGAGGAAAGCGGATTAAGCTTTCCTATTGACATTCCAAAGCCTGATATTCCTTCTACACCGCCGTCAAAGACAAGAGCATTACTTATCTATCCCGGAAATACTAAAACAAAATGGGAGTACTACAAAAACTTTTGCTCAATGTACGAGAAAATATTATCCGATATACAGTCATTCAACAATACAATCTACAACTTCATAGACTTCTATTTATCCAAACTTCAAAAACTCAATTCAAATAATTATGCATCTGCTTTGCATAACTTTTTGAATCATCCGAGTGCAATCAAGCTGATTGCAAATCCGATTACCGATACAGGCTTATTTACTAATGCCGATTCAGTTACACTAAGATATATTCCCAGAGAAACATCAAACGGTTCAGGTGAGTTTAAAATTTATGAATACTACGAAGCGCAATCGCTTCAGACACTTTTGAAAACAGATTTTTACAAGGCATTAGAGGCAGGATATATAATTCGCATGTGTGAATATTGCGGAAGATTTTTTCTGCTTAAGAAAGCATATCACACTAAATACTGTGACAAGCCTGCTCCCGACAATCCGAAATACACCTGCGCCCAGCTTGGCTATCACTGCAAAGGCGTTAAAGAAACCGTTGCAGACAATCCAAAGGCGCAGTCGCTTAACCGCTGTTACAAGCGTATTGACAAGGACTTATCCCGACGCATTATTACGGCAGAAGAAAGAGAAACCCTTTACGCAAAGGCTAAAGATTTATATCACCACGCTAAAATCACGCCGGGAATTTCAAATGAAGAATTTGAAAAATCTCTTGCTTCTGGAAATCTTTATCCTCTCTGCAATGTAATACGAAAAACAAATCCGAGAGGACGACCGAAAGCTAAAAGGTAAGCGTATGACTAACGAAGAAATGATTCAGAAATATTACGACGGCGATGACAGTATGCTTGAAAAACTGTACAATGAAAACATCGGTTTTATACACAACATTGCAAAAGAAGCTGCCGTTGCATTCAATTGCTTCCATAAAAAAGAAAACAGACCGCAGGAGCTTACGGTCTATACAAAAGAAATATTAAGTGACTTGGATAGCGAGGGAGCACTTGCATTCTTTGACTGTATTCAATCTCGAAAATATGATGTTACCAAAGCAAAGCTGACTACATATCTATATCCGCATATCAAAGGAGCAATGTACCGTTGGCTTGAGAAGAACGTGGGTGCAGTTTCACTTTCAAAGCACGATATGAACACAGTCCGAAGGTTCAGAAAATGTATTATGAAGATTACAAGGAAGTCAATGAAATTGCAGATGAATTGAAGTTGTCTGAAACCACAGTTGAGAAATATATCAACTACAACACGCACAGCCTGTATATGGAGGACATCACATCCGACAATTCTGATAGTATTATTGATTCCCTTTTATCAGATGAAACATCAGCTTCTACGGACAAGCTTGTTCAGCAAAAGTTCTGCCTTGAGCTTTTGAAAAAAACAGTTTAACAAGCTACCCGACAAAGACAAATATATACTCGGACATTCAATGGGTGATTCGGCTATGAAAAGAAAACGCTTGACGAAGTTGCTCTTGTTGAAATGATGACCATAGACGGAGTGATCAAGGCAAGAAAAGCTATTATTAAAAAGTTAATAAAAACAGGTAAATACAACGATTAACGGGAGAACAATTTACAGCGTTCTCCCGTTGATTTTTGAGTAAACAATTATTATCGATTTACCGATTCAATGATAATCCGTGCTCCTAACCTAAAGCCGTTCAGGAATGCTTCTCGGTCACAGATTTCAATCCTTGTATTTTTCAAAGGTTTCTTTCTGTTCCTCAGTCGAGGGTTGCCGTGAGTTTTTCTTCATTTCTGTTTAGCAATTTCAGCAGTTCTGTGACCTCGCTGTTAAGTTTTGCACATTTTTCATTCGGAACTATGTTTCCATAATATAGCTCTTCAAGTGTATTCATTATTGCATCGCCTTTCGCAGTACAAACATATATCACAAAGCTTTTGCAAAGTCCAGACTTTTTCAATTATAACTATATTCAATAAAAATATTAATATGAAAAAAATAACTTGCAATTCCCGATGTTTCAAGTTAACATACAACAAATAAATTATGATAAATAAAAATTCGCAGAATATTTACTTCTGCGAATGCTAAAATAACCTATTATTCTTATTTTTTCTGCAATATTTTACCACATATTTAATAAAAGTTCAATTGGTTTTACTACTGTATTTTGAAATACATCATAGAAAATCGTATTGTTTGCAGCTGAACTTATTTTATTTGTGGTCAAATATACAGTCTGTTTTAAAATTAATATATTAAAACAGAAAGGATTTGTTAGTATGCCAAGGCGAGGAGAAAATATTTATAAGAGAAAGGACGGAAGATGGGAAGCTCGATTTGTTAAAGAAATAACTATTGACGGAAAGAAAAAATATGGCTCTGTTTATGGGCATTCATACTCTGAAGTAAAGCAGAAACAAAAAACTCATATTTTTAATCCGCAGATTATTGAAACGAAAAATTTTGCAACAGTTGAAGCCGTTATGAAGAATTGGTTGTATCTTACAAAGCACAAAACCAAGTACTCTACTTTTGTGAAATATGAAACTATCATCAACAATCATATTATTCCTGAGCTTGGAAAAATCAATGTGAGTATGCTGACCGCTAAACGCATATCAGAATTTACCGATAAACTTATCGGTTCTTTTGCAACAGCAACAGTAAATAATATATTGATCGTTCTTGAAATGGGTTTTGACTACGCTGAGGAAGAATACAATATAAAATGTCCTAAAATTTCGCTGTTGAAACAATCCAAACAAGAAATGCGAGTGTTATCTCGGTCAGAACAGCAGACACTTATCAGATATATTAGAAACAATGATAATTGTTTTAGTTTTGGAATTTTGTTTGCACTTTTTACCGGTATTCGGATTGGCGAATTATGTGCTTTACAGTGGGATGACATAAAGGATAACAAAATTCATATTTCAAAAACAATGCAGAGAATAAAAAATGAAGACGGGAAAAGTACAGTTATGATTACTGAACCAAAAACAGATAAATCAAACCGCATTATTCCTGTTCCAACAGCTATTTATGAACTGATTGAAAAGTACAGAAAACCAAAAGGATATGTTATTCGTCAAGCTAATGACAAATTTATTGAGCCACGTCTTTTGCAGAAAAAATTCGGAGAAATTACTTCTGCTTGCGGTTTGGAAAAAGTAAATTTTCACGCACTCCGTCACACCTTTGCAACAAGGTGTATCGAGTCAGGATTTGATGTTAAGACTCTGTCCGAAATTCTTGGGCACACTAATGTCCGAACAACCTTGGACCGATATGTTCATTCTTCCTTTGAACTGAAACAAAGGAATATGGAAAAACTTACGTTAGAGCAGGTAATTTAATTTTCTATTCATCGTCAAAAATATGGTCACTATTTATCTTACACTTTGATAATAGTGACCATTTTTATATTTAAACGCAGATGTAAATATTCTGCGAATAGCATTTTTAAGTTTTTCACTATTAGTATCTTCATCAGTGGAAACAATATTCAACAAATATAAAAGGGGGACCCCACTTGACAGAGTTAATAGATTTTGAGTCATATCCTGTTAATTTAATTAAAAGGATTTTGCTTCAGGACAAAGCAACAAAACAAAATATTATATGGGCAACTAATTCCTATGAACACTTAGGATTTGAATACTCTGATAATAGTCCTATTCAAGAATATCTGATAAGTGGGATAAATAAGTGGATTGTTCAACCGAGAGTGCAGAAAAATGTTGAGCAACAACAGAAACGCACACGCACAAAAGCAGAAGTATTTACACCGGCTTGGTTATGCAACAAAATGAATAATCTTTGCGATGAACAGTGGTTTTGTATAGCTGATGTGTTTAATACGGAAGTTGACCGAGATTGGCAGACTAATCCGGGAAAAATAGAGTTTCCGAACAGTAAAAACTGGCAAAATTACGTTGACTTGCGAATACTTGAAATCACCTGCGGCGAAGCTCCTTACCTTTGTTCAAGATATGATACCTCAACCGGTCAGATTATTCCTATCAATAACCGCATAGGAATACTGGACAGAAAACTCCGTGTAATAAACGAAAACACAACAAATAGGGAAGAATGGTACAAGTGGGTTATCAGAGCTTTTCAAAGCTGCTATGGATATGAATATCAGGGTGACAGCCTGTTGATTGCAAGAATTAATATGCTGTTGTCATTTTACGAAAATTATAAAGAGCGTTGGAATGAAGAGCCAAGCAAAAACCAGCTTAAAAAAATAGCAAATATAATCAGCTGGAATTTGTGGCAAATGGACGGACTGAAAGGTACTGTACCAAACGGAGCACCAAATAAAGTTAATGAACAACTGCGTTTTGAGGAATTTACAAACACAAAGAACATCGAAATCGAAAATTTTGAATGCAAATTATACAATTGGAGAGCTGACAGATCACTATATTATTCAGACTTAAAAGGAGTGAAAAGAAAAATGAAATTTGATTTTGTGATTGGTAATCCGCCTTATCAGGAAAATGTAACGAATGAAACTAATCAAGCAAAACCTATATATCATATGTTTGTTACTGAGTCAATAAAAATTTGTGACAAAGATGTTGTGATGATTACACCAGCAAGATGGTACTCAGGTGGAATAGGTTTAGATAAATTTAGAAATTATATGATTTGTGAACGGCACCTAAAATCGCTTGTGGATTATCCAAACGCAAAAGAATGTTTTTCTAATATAAGTATAGGCGGAGGTGTTTGCTACTTTGTATTAAGTAAAGCTAAAACAGAAATATGTAAAATTACAAATATACAAAATGGTATAGAAACAACAATGGAGCGTTCACTAAATGATTATCCTATTTTAGTTAGATACAATAAAGCGATTAGCATAATTAACAAATCATTAAAATCTCCAAATAAGAGTATTAAAGGATTAATAAGTTCAGTTAGTCCATTTGGTATAGGAACTAAAATTAGAGGTAATACTACTAAAGATTCCGAACACAATATTAAGCTTTATTCAAGTAAAGGAATAAGCTATATAAAACAAGAGGCTATTATAAAAAACGCAGATTTTTTTGATAAGTATAAGGTATTACTTAGTCAAACCGGTGCTGAACACGCAGGTGAACCATCCAAAGATGGAAAATTTAATGTTTTATCATCAACGATGAAAGTGTTAGAACCTATGGATGTATGTACCCATTCTTATTTAACTGTAGGATTTTTTAATTGTTTTAGTGAAGCTACATCATTGATAAAGTATTTAAAAACAATGTTCGTCAGGTTTTTGGTACTTCAAACTATTTCTTCAATCCACATAACAAAAAATAATTTCATCTTTGTCCCCCTCCAAGACTTTACAGAAAACTCCGACATTGACTGGTCAAAATCGATTCACGAAATAGATTTACAGCTCTATAAAAAATACAATCTTGACGATACTGAAATAGAATTTATAGAAAAGAATGTTAAGGAGATGAGCTGATGAATAACCGCATAAGCATTAATACTACAAAACAGGTTGTCCCTATGATTTATGCTTACTCAACTCCTGAGATTGCAAGACACAACGGTTGGCTGAAAATCGGTTATACCGAACAGGAAGTAGATAAAAGATTAAAGCAACAAACTTATACCGCTGATGTTGAATACATAGAGGAATGGCGAGGTAACGCTGTTTTTGAGGACGGAAGCGGCGAAAGGTTTACCGATAAGGACTTCCATGCGTATTTAATAAAAAACAATGTCGAAAACAAAAAGAAAACCGAATGGTTTCATATTGACAAAACAACGTCCAAGCATATGTTTCAAGAGTTCAGGGAAAACAGAGGAATCTTAGAACAAAATGACACTGTTCTGCCATATGAACTGCGTTCCGAACAGAAGAAAGCTGTTCAAATGGCTAAGAACTATTTTGAAACCCACGAAAAAGGCGAATTCCTTTGGAATGCAAAACCTCGTTTTGGCAAGACGCTGTCTGTTTATGATTTGTGCAAAACTATGAATACCCACAGTGTTTTGATTGTTACTAACCGTCCTGCTATTGCAAATTCATGGTATGAAGACTACAAAAAATTTATGGGAAGTGAATCGGGTTATTTGTTTGTAAGCAGTACGGAATCGCTGAAAGGGAAACCGTATGTAATAAGTCGTGAGGAATATCTTACATATAATCGCAGTCAAAGTAAAACTGAAAACAAAAAACGCTGTATAGAATTTTTGAGTTTGCAGGATTTAAAAGGTTCAATTTATTTTGGCGGAAATTATGATAAGCTAAAGCACGTTAAGGATATGCATTGGGATTTGCTTGTTATTGATGAGGCACACGAGGGCATAGACACAAGCAAAACCGACATTGCTTTTAATCAGATTACACGCAATCACACGTTGCATTTATCCGGCACTCCTTTCAAAGCCCTGGCTAACGATAAATTTCCGCAGGACGCAATTTTCAACTACACATATGCTGATGAACAAAATAAAAAGCGTAAATGGAACAGTCCTGAACAAAATCCTTATGCTAATTTGCCGCAGCTGAATCTCTTTACATATCAGATGTCAGAAATAGTCAGAGATGAGTTATCAAAAGGAAAAGAGTTAGAGGGAGAAACCGTAGAATATGCTTTTGACCTTAACGAGTTTTTTGCCACATCCGAAAGCGGAAAATTCCTGTATGACAGTTCTGTTGACAGATTTTTGGACGCACTTACATCTCAAGAGAAATTTCCGTTTTCAACTGATGATTTAAGAAATGAACTTAAACATACATTCTGGTTGCTGAATCGTGTTGACAGTGCTAAAGCATTAGCGAAAAAGCTGAAAGCACACCCTGTTTTCAAGGATTACGAAATTGTTTTAGCAGCAGGTAACGGCAGATTAAGCGCAGATGAAGAAAACAAAAAAGCCTACAACAAGGTTGTGGATGCTATCAGAAAATATGATAAAACCATAACTTTATCGGTAGGACAATTAACGACGGGTATTACGATTCCTGAGTGGGCTGCTGTATTAATGCTTAGCAATGTCAAAAGTCCCGCTCTGTATATGCAGACTGCTTTCAGGTCGCAAAACCCCTGTATGTTCAGCAACGGTTCAGAGTTTTTCAGAAAAAAGAATGCTTATATATTTGACTTTGACCCAGCCAGAACTCTGGTTATATATGAACAATTCGCAAATGATTTATCTGCTGAAACTTCTGACGGAAGAGGGGATTCGGATACCCACAAAAACAATGTGCGCACATTGCTCAACTTTTTCCCTGTTATCGGCGAAGATGAAAACGGAAAAATGATAGAGCTTGACGCTGAAAAAGTTTTATCAATACCAAGAAAAATAAGGTCTAAAGAAGTTGTTCGCAGAGGTTTTATGAGCGACTTCTTATTTCAGAATATATCAAATGTATTCAAAGCTCCGCAGGAGGTTATTGATATTATAAAAAACTTCACTCCTGTTGCTGAGCCAAATTCCAACCTGAATATTACGACTGAAACCGGAGATGATTTGTCATTAGATGATAACGGAAACGTCAATATTGATGATAACTTCGTTATAGGAACTGCTACAGAAGTTTTCGGTGACAAAATTTATGATATTACCGATTCCCTTAATGACAGTATTGATAATATTGAATTGGAAAATGACAAACAAAAAGACTCGTTAGAAGATTTAAAAAAGATTTTCAAAAAGCAAGTTACTGAGCCATTGATAAATTCTGCAAAAGAACACTATGGTGAAAACCTGTCAAGATCAAGTCAGAAAAGACTTGAAAGAAAAATTGAAATTGAATCCGATAAAAAGATTAATGCTGCCTATGGTGATTTTTCTATTAAAAGCAAAGAGCTTGAAAAGGAATATAAGGACAAGTTAGAGGGAGCATCAACAGAAAATAAGCAAAAAATTCGTCACGAGTACAAGGAAAAAGTTAAGGAAATCCGGGACGAGTTTAAACAAGCTCTTTCTGAACAGGCTGACAATTTTGTTGAACAGTTAGGGCAAGAGGTTGTACGCACAGTTGAAACAGAAGAAAAAGAACGTGAAAAGAGAGACATCGAAGGAGGCATAAAGGATCATTTGAGAGGCTTTTCAAGGACTATTCCGTCTTTCCTGATGGCTTACGGAGATAACGAAGTCACACTCGAAAACTTTGATAGTATTATTCCTGATAATGTGTTTGTTGAGGTTACAAGCATCACTCTCGAACAGTTCAGATTTTTGCGTGACGGCGGTGATTATACAAATCCTGAAACCGGAGAAACAGAACACTTTTACGGACAATTATTTGATTCTGTTGTTTTCAATGACTCTGTTAAGGAATTTATGAATCTAAAGAAACAACTGGCAAATTACTTTGACGAATCCAATAAAGAAGATATTTTTGATTATATTCCGCCTCAAAAGACTAATCAGATTTTTACACCCAAACGGGTAGTTAAGAAAATGGTTGATGAGTTGGAAAAAGAGAATCCAAACTGCTTTGATAATCCTGAACACACATTTATAGACCCATATATGAAGTCCGGAATGTTCATTACAGAAATAGTAAAGCGACTATACCAAAGCCAAAATATGAAAAAGCTGTTTCCTGATGATAAGGAAAGATTAACCCATATTTTTGAAAAACAGGTGTACGGACTTGCTCCTACGGAAATAATTTACAGAATCGCTATAAGCTATATTCTGGGATTCAGTGATAATAGTATCTGTAATCACAATTTCCGTCAGGTTGACGCTTTAGAATATGCAAAATCCGGCACTTTACAGCAAAAGATAGACGAGCTTTTTGGGTAGAAAATAATAGCACAACACCCTCTAACGTTTTGTAGTTGAGGGTGTTGTGCTATCTAATCAATCATTTTGTAATGGATTATATGCGTCATTAACTTTATTATTCATCTATAATGACCTCGGTTTCGTTTGAGTGTCTGCAGTTGGTATCTCCCTATCACTCTATCAAAACGGAGTTTTATAACTGTTTCTGACGCTTGTATACATTCATTCAAATTGCATAGCAGGTGATTTGTATCCATGTAAAACTCAAACGATATATTTCCACCTTTTAGATATTGAAATTCCATTTTGCAGTTTGAAATACACTGCAGGACTGTTTATTTTGCTTTTACGATATAAAGAGCAATCTCTTTGATTTTTCGATGCGCTTTTTGTTTTACTCCGCGTTTATTTTAATGATATCGGGTGTTTAGCTGTGATTTAATAAAATAATTTTTTTATTTTTTAACCTTTAAGTAGAGCATTTATTAATACAGCATAATTATAGTTTGATTATTGTTTGAATATAGATTAAAATCAAACAATTGCTCTTGACACAGGGTTTCTGTAGTAGTATAATTAAGATAACAAAAGATTTATCGGGAAGGAGGCACATCTTATGCACAAGACGCAATTTTTTAACCTTGTGGCACGTGTTATAAAAAACTCAATTGAATTTTCTGCACATAATAGTTTTAGTACCCTTGAACCGGAGTACGAGTTAGCTTTGGCAGATAAGGTTGATGCTATGCTTGGTTCAATGTTTACTCCAAATAAAGTATATGCTCATTACAATCTTCCCCTTGATTCGCAAAAAGAAGATGATATAATTGAGCAGTGCAAAAAAGAAGACAATTACTATTATAATAAAACCTTGATTTCGCGTCTTGATTCAACGGTTGATATAGATGTGCTTAAGCAGGATATTTGTATTGATGTGATTGACGGCAACGGCAGCAGAATGCCTTCTGAAGGCTTGAACAATAATATAAATGAAACGGGAATCATTATTCTTCCGATGTTTAATAAGCCTCAGAGAACTCATAAAAGGAAAAAGTCAGACGGAACAGTTGTGACGCTTGTAACAAAGGATGCAGATGCCTGGTCAGATGAAATTAATAACGCAATGCATAATTTGTATTATATAAAGACCGATGACTTAAAAGGTTTCAGAATAAAAAATATGTTCATAGGATTGGGAGGAACCGGAAAATCATATTTGAAGGTTGGGTATACCCCTGTATTAAATGATCCTCTGAACGCTGTTATGATATTTGATGATGATATTATTAAAGAGGACGATAAAAAGAACAAGCTTCTTTATTTCGGAAATGTTCAGCTTCTATCCCCCGATAAGATTGAAGAAAACTTCTTAACGTGTTATAATCGTGCCTGTAAAGAAAAAATTGATATTCTTTTCGCACCTGAAATGCTGGGAACAGAAAGATTATCGAGCGCAGACGAATCAGGATATAACAAGTTATTTGTACCGAAAGCGGAAAATGGTTTTTGTACACCGTTTCTTACACTTGTACCTACTTACTGGCATAACAGAACGAATGTGTTGTCAATCTTCTCATCAAGTGGAAAAAAACTTATAGAACAATATAAACAGAAAAGCTTTAAACTTAAAGGGAAAAAAGGAATATGCACTGAGGATCTAACCGACTCTCCGAAAGAAATCGCACTGGTACACATTGACGGACTGGGACGGCTGGCTTTTCCTATTTGTGCTGATTACCTTGACGAAGAATATAGAAATATTCTTATAACAAAGCTTAAAGCAAGCTTTATCATATGCCCGTCATACTCGTTCGGCACAAGCAATTTTGAACAATTAGTTAGTGCCGGTTCGGCGTACGGAGTAAGATGTATCTGGGGCAACTCCTGTTCTGCTATATCAGAAGTACAAGAGCCCCCGGACTATCCTTGTCTGGTTTCAACTCCGATCATTTCCGAGGATGCACAAAAGGTCAGAATTCATCCCGAATGCGGAGGCGAATGTCGAAAACTCTGTTTGTTTAAGATTGATATTCCCTTGGACTGCGGAGGAGACAAAATGCATGAGGACATAAATATAGAGTATACGCATCTATTTGAGTAGAGCTTGTTATAAGTGAAGAATTTAAAAGAGAAAGGAATGTTAAAAAGTGAAAATAGATTTAAAGAATATTTTAGCTGAAAAATTCTATGAACTTGAATTTATAGATGTCAGCGAGTCAATTCGCGATGCTGTAAATTATATTATCGATTCTTTTAGAGACGATGATTTCAACAAAATTTGTGAAGAATATAATTCTGCAATAGGTTTATTATCCAGAGTTACAGATATAGAAATACAAAGGGAAAGCGTGGATTACCTTATAGGTCGGTATGTAGGTATCATGGAGATGATGGGCGAAGCTTTGCTCAAAAACACAAAGCAGAAAAAGTTGAACGATTTTATAGGCAATTTAAAAATTGAGGATTTGCCGCATTTTAATGATATCATCATTACTGTGGGAGAAAATCCTAAAATCAATCACCAGAAGCTTGCCGATTCAGTAGGAATTACAAAAGGTACTCTTACGCCGATTATGGACAAGCTGGTTGAAAGCGGATTAATAACGTTTATGCGTCCCGGAAAATTTAAATATTATTATTTAACACCGCAAGGTGATAAATACTATAAGGACAAGCTTATCAATATCCGCAGAGTAAAAAATAAAGATGCGTTGTTTGAGGATTTGCTTCTTTTTGTTGAAAACTCGGATAATCCATCTGAATGTGTTGGAAAAATTAACAGCTTCTTATATAATAAAAAATTTAAATCTGATGAATTTAAAGAAAAGAATAACAAACGACTTGATCCCCTTGATATGCTTACTCAAATAACAATAGATCAACCGGTTTACATAAGTATAGACAATACAGTAAATAATTTTGAAGCTGATGAAATAAGAACTGTGACGCTTTTTGATGGCGATCAAGCAAAAAAGCATATTTCATTTTCCAATAGTAAATTAAAAGACATGAGCGATGAGGATATTTTTTTCGATTTAGTAGATTATTATGTTAAGGCTAATTAAGAGGTAAATAAAATGGATAATAAAAATTTAACAATTCAAGAATTTATTAAAAAATGCGGTGGCAATCCCTGGGATGTATGTACTTACTTTTACTCATATTACATAAAGGATAAAGACAATGGAGAAGCGCTGGATAATTTGATAGCCTTTTTGAACAGTGAGGAAAATTCTGATGACTCTATTGTAATCGAAGAATTTCACCCTAAAGAACAGTATGAATCGGCTCTTAATGAGGTGTTTAAATTTATGGGCAATGTTGTAAATAATCTTGTTACGGCGAATCCGGATGAAAGAGAATTCTATTTATCTTTGTTAGAAAAAATAAACGATGACACTATTTTTGAAACAGACATAAAAAAGAGTTTGGCCATAATGTCTCTTAAGACAAGCGTTAAGATTCCGTATTATAAACTTGATGAAGGTCTGAAGTTGGGAGAAGATGATTATAGGAAACTAATAGATGATAATCTGACAGCAGTCAGGAAATCTTTGTTTATTGTTAATTCCGGTTTAGAGCAAAATACAGAGGTAGCTTCACTGCTTTTAAATCTAATTAAAGAGCAAAAATCCGATAAGGTTAAAGCGGTGATTCTTGCAAATGTACTGAGTTTTTTTAATTATCGTTATCAAAAGCTATATCTATCTTTTATTGAAGAGAGAAAGAAAAACTCTGGGAAAGTTGATAATTAAGACAAAATATTCTCAAGTAGAAATATTATTACATTTTCGGATTAACCATTTAATTCCGCAAAATAAAAAGGTAAATAGCAGTTTCTAATTTGTCACACAAACCAGAAAGGCGAATGGACTACGATTAAATTGATAACAAAATTCGTCAGGATATTTGATTTTATAATAAGTGCTATTTTAATTTTATCCTTATGCGCAGTCAGCATCCTTCTGCCCCTGCCAAGGTATGATGTCTCAAAAATGGCTTAGATAAGCCGTTTTTGGGACTTTTTCTTTTTGCGGAAATTTTCTCTGTCGGCAACTTTTTTCGGATTTTCTAAAAATTTTCTAAAAATTATGATTTTAAACTTGAAAATTAACGGCACAAGATATCAGTAATCATCAGGATTTTCGCACCTTTTTAACCGCAAAATCCGTTCTAAAAATACAGTAAATCTTCCGAAAAATGAAAATTTATTCACGGAATTACAAATCAATTTTCAGCTTTGTAT
>ERZ773259.620-NODE-620-length-38005-cov-7.100158_pt1 | contig 38005 bp, 27 predicted proteins | sample MGYA00511961_ERZ773259 | MGnify/ENA primary metagenome ERZ773259 (study PRJEB29015, sample SAMEA2737775) | human gut metagenome | biome: human gut; feature: human-associated habitat; material: faeces | place: China | collected 2012 ...
TTTTTTCAATTTAGGACAGTTAATTTTTTTGTCCTATTAAAGTATAGCCCTCCGGAGATAGCTCAATCGCAGTAACTGTCTCACCAAAGGTCGAAGCCCAGGCGTCAAAGTGGATCAGGTCATTCCTTTTTAGGGTGCTGTACTGGAGGTACTTCTGCATGGTGTACATCTCAACCATGCTGTTGGAGATCGGTGTACCGGTCGCAAACACAACGCCGCGGCCTCCGGTCAGCTCGTCCAGATACCGACACTTCATATAGAGGTCGCTCGACTTCATCGCTTCCGTCTGGCTGATACCGCCCACGTTCCGCATTTTCGTGAACGCGGCGAGGTTCTTGTAGTAGTGTGCCTCATCAATGAAAATACGGTCAACGCCGAGCTCTTCAAAGGTCACGACATCATCCTTCCTGGACTGGTCGTTCAACTTGTCGAGCCTTTGCTTGACCGTCTTCTTTGTGCGCTCCAACTGCTTGATAGAGAAGTTGTCGCCTCGATTTCTTTTGAGCTCAGCAATGCCTTCCAGCACCTCATCGAGCTGTTGCTCCAGAATAGTTCTCTGTCGCTCAATTGACATAGGGATCTTCTCGAACTGGCTGTGCCCGATAATCACCGCGTCATAATCGCCGGTTGCGATTCTGCCGCAAAACTTCTTCCTGTTCTTGGTCTCGAAGTCTTTCTTCGTTGCCACGAGGATGTTCGCAGAGGGGTATAGCTGGAGATACTCGCTTGCCCACTGTTCCGTCAAGTGATTCGGAACGACAAACAGACTCTTTTGGCAGAGCCCCAGCCGTTTACTCTCCTGCGCTGCCGCAACCATTTCAAAGGATAGCGATAGGTAATCCTTTGGGTGGGATATGCAGCCGCAGGCTGCATATCCGTTCCTCCAGATTTTCCCCCGCTCCAAACCGTGCGTGACAGTTTCCCATCACACGGCTTTCCATCGTCAACAATTTTTATGACAATCTATACATCAAACAGATTTGCCCTTTAGAAAACGAGTTCCGGCATTTCTGCCAGCACACGGAGCTTATTGAGCTTTGCCAACTGCTTCTTATCAGGATTTAGCACTTTCAGGTATTTTCGGATGGTGCGCTCATTGCTGGAATGAATGAGGATGTGAACCACATCGGAAACAATAATCAGGTTTTGATAACTGTCATTGCCCCCAAGCACCAACGGCTTTTTGTGGTGACAGTCCACTTGATTTGCTTCCAGTTCCACACCGGAAACAGCACATTTTCCTTTCTGTGCAACATAGAGTGCGATGCGGTTATCGTTGTACTCCACACTCTGCTTACCGCATGGATTGTTCATCAGATGATAGAGAACTGCCATATTGATACCGGCAAGATTCTTGTGAATCTCAGCCCGTCCCTCTGGCGTGTACTTATTTACCCGACTTTTCTTGTCCATGGGTACTCTGTGCTGAACATAGGCAATCGGGACGATAGCGTGACCATTCAGGTAGCGTACCTCCCGGCTCGTGCCGTATTTTTCCTTGATATACCTGTTTGTGATTTGACCGCTCTTCTGCAGCCTGTGCTTCAATCTGTTGTAAAGGCTCTTTTTGACATCGAAAGCGATTTTGTGGAAGTCAGGATTTACATGGGTTGCAATGCTGTAGTAGTTATGAACGCCCATAACATAGGAGTTGTATGTCTGTATCAGACGGTATTCCATTCCTGGGTCATAGGTCTGCCGTATCTGCCCAATGATTTCCTTGCTTTTCTTCCGGATTTTCAACAATGCCTTATCCTTGATATGCGCTTCTATTACATACCGTGGCTGCCCGTCAGGTTTCTTTCCCTTTGTTCGGACTTTCAGCTTAAAGCCCAGAAACTCGGAATAATGGCGTTTCAGATTTACGATTTTCGATTTCTCCGGGCTGGTTTCCAGTCCCAGACGTTCCAAAAGCCATTGTTTCGTTGCCTCGAACAGCTTGACTGCATCTGACCGCTTTTTACAGAAGATTTTGAAATCATCTGCATAGCGGACAACATAGCACTCTTTCAGATTCGTGTAGTTGCGCAGGGTTCGGATGGTACTGCTTTTATCAGGGGTTCCATTCGCATAGATTCTGTGTACATAGTTCCTTTGGGTAGGCATTTCTTCCCACTGGCTGACAATCCACCAATCCAGTTCATTCAGGACGATGTTTGACAACAGTGGGGAAATGATACCGCCCTGTGGCGTACCCTTTTCGGGAAAACCGATTCCAGCCACTTCTGCCTTTAGCATGGCAGAAATGATAGACAGCAGCTTTTTATCCCTAATTCCGAGTGTCCACATCTGCTTCAGCAGCTTGCCGTGGTTCACATTGTCAAAGAAAGATTTAATATCGATATCAATGACGTAATGACAACCGACGTTCTGTATCATTCTCTCCGCTTGGGCAATGGCATTTTCTGCACTGTGGTTTGGCCTGAAACCATTGCTTCGCTTGAAGAATTTTGCTTCACAGATAGGTTCTAATACTTGCAGAATACATTGCTGAATGAGCCTGTCCATAATCGTGGGTATTCCGAGGGGACGAGTTTTCCCGTTATCCTTTGGTATTTCCACTCTACGGACAGCATTGGGAACATACCAGTCCAGCTTGCGCTGAACATGGGCAACCAAGGCATTTTCGTTCCACTTGTTCAAATCGCTTATTGTCTTATTATCCACACCCGCCGTTCGACTGCCGCTGTTCTTTCGGATATTTCTGTAGGCCAGCTTGATGTTTTTGGGGCGTTTTATCAGTTCCACAAGATTGCAGAACCGCTGCCCCTTGACACTTGCGGCATACAATTCGTCAAGAGCGAGCTGCATATCGTAGTATTCGGAATTGCGGATTTTTTGTTTCTTCAAGGGTTTCTTCTTGTTTGCCAAAGTCAGGTACTTTCCTCCTTGTATGGGGGATTTCGCTTTTCTTAGTCATACTCGAACCTTTGTGTCTGTATAGTTTTCAATTTATTGATTGCTGACGACTAATGGCCATCCCTCCACCGTGTTTCCACGGCTTCAACGGTACTGTGCCATCTCTCTCAGCTGGATAAAGGATTGTTATACGCAATGCGCTTTCCAATCCAACACCTCATAGCCTGTAACTGGCTCCGTGTTCCAGCCTTTCCACGTTCCAATATTCCTATCTGTACATATCTGCCCTTAGGTGTCCCTCTGAGCCTGTATGCTGGGCGGTGCCTGTAACACCGCAAGGACTTTCATAGTAAAAATTCTTACTCATCCTCACATACTTCCGTAATCGGAAAGGAGCATTTCTGCTCCTGCGCCTTTTAGACCCGTACATTCGGGATTTCGTCAGTCATCCATGACATTCTGACCATAGGCAGTTTATAGACCTCCGGCGTATCATGCACATATCCCACCTCTGGGACACTTTCCACGGCATAATCCGTTTGGGTGCATTTCCGCCGACTTTAGCGAGCGTTATACCGCAATCCTTGTTACAGAGGACTGCCGCATATCGCAGTTTATAAGGTAGGCGTTTCAGGGCGTTACCCCATCATTCCACCTATCAGAATATTAGTTCTTCAAGTCTTTTCAGGGACTCCTTTCCAGTTCCCGATTCTATTGTTAGCTGACTTGTGCGTAACCTTTTCAGTTACGAACGTGTCGCACTCTTCCCAGCCCCTACGACGTGCGCCAGCAGTGTATTGCCGCCGTAAAGGATATGGGCAATGGCGTTGACTTGATGCGGTCTGAGAGTGATCTCGGGGTTGATGCCCACAAAGCTCATGTGGCTGCCGTCGTACTCACGCGGGCGTGTGCTGTTGAACTTTTCATTGTAGAGCCGTGTCAGCTTTTCACGCCGTTCAGGATCTTGCCAAATCCAGTCCGCAAAAGCCTGTTTGATAAGCTCCTGTTTGCCCTGCGCGATTGCGGTTTCCTTCTTATTGAGCACAGCCGTTTTCTTGCCGTTCTCATCCTCGATATAATCGAAGATCCGCACGTCCTTCAGGTTCAGCGTCTCTTCCATGATCTTATAGCCGTTGATCCGGCTCGTACCATAGGTGTTGTACGCTTTGACATTCGTGCGGTCGTAGGATTTACCCTCCACGTTCCATTCGCCCGTGTACTGAGAGAAGTGAACATGGATGTTCCACTGGCAGTACCTCGGTGTGCCGAACAGCTCAAACATGAACTGCTCTGCAATCTCCGGAGGAAGCCAGGTCGCACCGAGTCTGACAGAAATCTCGCTTGCCGTCAGGTCAACGGGCTGCACAGCCTCAAGAGCACGGACATTCTCACCGTAATCCTCGGGGTAGAGTTCCGCACTCTGCTTTGCCCAACGGAGCTTTTCACGGACATTGCCGGAGAGGTATTCATCGGCAGGGAGATACTTCGGCTTGCCGTCCTCTTCGCTTATGTGCATGGGGTTGAGGAAGATCACACCCTTCAAATCCTCAAACAGCTCCTGCTCGGTTTTGCCGGTGAGCTGCGACATATACGGCATATCGATTCTTGCTTTTTCTGCAATGGACAGGGCATAGGCCTCGGAAGCCGTGTCAACCGACTGCACCGTTACCTTCTGCTTGATGGTTCGTTTGGAGAACATATCTGCCTTGCGGAGGAAGTTGCCCTCATCGTCCAGCACCTCCAGCGAGGCAAGCAGGCAGTAGGAGCTGTCGGAATTGAAAGCCGAATTGTTGGCTCTTGCGCTGATAAGCCCGTATTTCTTGCTAAAGTCGTCATAGAGCCGATTGAGCTTTTCCTGCTCTGCCTTGATATCGGCATCGGGATAGTCCTCCGTCTGGTACTCGATCAGCGTCCTGACGCAGTCTCGGATACCGATCATGCCCTTGATACGACTTTCGGCAGTTGCGGAAACATCCACGGGATTCATGCGGCTGTTTTCCCGGTAATAGATTTTGCCGTCCACCACCGTGAAGCTGAAGTTCCGCACATCCGGGTCAGCGGGGATAGAAAGGTCTTCATCCTCCGCTTCAAGATCGTCAATTTCAAATTCGGTAATCTCGGCATGAATGTTCTGGATGGCATCCCGCAAGAGTTCCCCAAGCTCTGCATTTTCATAAGCAATACAGGCGGACTCCATGCCGTGAGGCCCGCTGACCATCTGCATGTCGCCCAACACCATTTCAGGGTTGTCCACAAAATAGGCGTTCATCCGGATGCCATTGGCGTCGGTGGCCAGATGCACCCAATCGGGCTCAATATCCACCAATCGGTCACGCTTTTGGAAGAAGATAATGTCCGATGTGACCTCTGTGCCGGCAGCAGCCTTGAAGGTGTCGTTCGGCAGCCGGATAGCGCCGAGCAAGTCGGCTCTCTGCGCGATATACTTTCGGACATTGGGGTTTTCCTTATCCAGCGTACCCTTTGATGTAATGAAGGCGATCACGCCGCCGGGTCTCACCTTATCCAAGGTGCGGGCGAAGAAATAATCGTGAATGAGGAAGTTGTGCTTGTCGTAGCGCTTGTCCGGTACTTTGAACTGCCCGAAGGGGACATTGCCGATTGCAGCGTCAAAGAAGCTGTCGGGAAGGTTTGTATTCTCAAAGCCCTGCACCGCGATGCTGTTTTTCTGATACAGCTGCTGCGCAATTCGCCCGGAAATACTGTCAAGCTCCACGCCGTAGAATTTCGCGTCATTCATACTTTCGGGAACAAGCCCCATAAAGTTGCCGATGCCGCAGGAGGGCTCCAGCACATTGCCGGTCTGAAAGTGCATATTCTCCAAGGCGCTGTACACCGCCTTGATCACTACGGGTGGTGTATAGAAGGCCGTCAGCGTGGATTCTCTCGCCGACGCATATTCCTCATCGGAAAGCACATCCTTCAGCTCGGCATAATGGGGATTGTCCTCCTTGAAGAACTCAGATAGACCGCCCCAACCCACATAGTCGGCAAGTACGCGCTGCTCCGTGGGTGTTGCCAATCGGCTTTCCGCATCCAGCTTATTCAGAAGCTGAATGGCACGGATATTGTGATAGAACCGTTCCAGCGGCGTTCCCACGCCGATATCATCGCTCTCGATTTGGAAGTTGGTTCGGTATTCGGTGTTGATTTCCGGGTGCAGCACATGAGGCGCAACCCTGGAGGATCTTTTCACCTGCGGAGGCGGGGCGAGCGCTTCTTCCCGGTCATCCAGCAAGGCCTCCGCATTGGGGTAGGTCACGACCTCGCCGTCTTTGACGGTGCTGATGGGCAGAGCATCCAATTCTTCGTCCGTTAGGCTCTCAATTTCGGAATCGTCTTTTGCCAAATCTTCCGTTTCCCTGAATACCCGTGTGCCGTCCGCACCAAACTCCGCCTCATATCGGTCAGTCTCTCGCGCTGCTTCCCGGTCTGCCTCTAAAGACAGAATATCCTCGTGAATCTTCAGGAGGGTTTCCGGCGTGAACTCGATATAATCGCAATCCATCTCATAGTCATTTTCAGCTTCTATGAAGAACGGAGTATTGATGTCCGCAAGGAACTGATCCGACATTTCTTCAAGGTCGTTTCGGAAGTCGGCGGCGTTTTCCGGATGGCTGGCAATGTCATACTGCTCGACAAGCTCTTCAAAAACAGAGAAATCAAGATCACCGGAAACATACTGTCCGCCTGCATCTGCATCGGGATTGAAGTAGATCCAGTGAACCTTGTTGCTGCCGGTGTCAAGGGATATTCTCGCCTTCGTATTGTCTGCGACAGGGGGTTCTTCCACGGCTTGCAGCAGCCTGTCATTCAGCGGATTTTCTTTGAGCCGGTTATCGAACTCTTCACGAGTCAGCTCCTTGTTAAACAGCGGGAACTGCGTATCAAAGAGGACGACCTTCTTCTCGTCAAAAGACAGCAGCTCGTATTCCTGCGTACCGATATAGACCGTATCACCGAGATGATAGCGGTATTCCTTCCGGGGCGCCGGTGGAGGATTCAGCTCATCGAAGGTCGGCTCAAGCGGCTTTGCCACATCACTGTTCAATGCTTCCAGCATGGCTTCGCACCGTGCGGTCAAGTGGGTGTTGTCCGCAATGATCGTATTCATTGCTTCGCGCATCATGGGGAGGATGAAGTCACCCTCCGCAGTACGGGCGCGCATTTTCTTTTCGCCCACGCTGAACGCACCCCAGCAGCTTGACAAATAATACAGATTCAGCGCTTTGCTTTCCTCGCCGAGCTGCGTCACGAAGTCGTTATAATCATAGACAATCGACCGGAACTCCTCAGAGATTTCACATCGTTCCTTACGCACCTCTGCCTGCTCCCGGTAGGCGGGATAGTCGTCCTTTTCGGCCCGGCTCAGATAGCGGTCGGCACGGATCAATTCCCCGATCCGCTTCTCGACCTTATTCCACCGCAAAAGCAATTCTGCATCGGGCTGAGAGATTCTGCCTCTGCTGATTTTGATTCCTTTAGCGTCGTGGCTTTCATCGAGATTTCTGCCGGAAATTGCAGGATACGCGCCGCCGATGCCATATTCGTTTTTCAAAAAGGCGATATTGTTCTCAGAAGAATCCTGTTTGAGAAACTGCTCATAGATGCGGAATTTGCCCTGATGGATGCCGCTGCCCCGTGTCAGAATGGCGTCGATGTCCTCCTGAGAAATGGCAAAAGCGGAGGATTTTTCTTCCTCCGCCTCTGCGATATTTTCCTGCTGTTGTTCAACTGTGGGGAGCGTTACGCGTAGATCAGGTCGTTCAGAATCACTTCCTCCGCCGAGTGACGAATGGAATTCATCATCTGCACCCATTTCATCTGATCTTCCGCTTTCAGGCGCTCCGTCACGCCCTGCTTCTCTGCCATCTGTCGGGTCAGGCGTTCCATCATCTCGTTGGCTTGCCGGTCCACTTCCTCCAGATGACTGTTCAGTGTTCCGTTCAGCAGCATCCCGGTGTAGATCCCATCCCGGTGTTTGCGGAGGAATGTCCGCCGCAGCATTCCATACTTCCCAAGCTTCGGGCTCTCCGGCACGGTCAGATCGGGAATCAGATAATCCCCCTGCAGCGTATAGGTCAGTTCCATATTCGTTGCTCCTTTCCTTGTTTTCTGTTCGGTTCTTATGATACGCAGAAGGATCGGTCTGCGCAAATGTGCGAATCTTCCGCTTTTCCTCCTTCTCCATCTCCTTGACGGTTTCGCCCATTTCCCGGATGACCATCTCAGAAATATCGCTGACGGCGGCACCGAGCACGGAGATAACCTCCACGGTGTTGAAGTCAAAGAGGTGACTGAAATCCTCCCGGTCAAAATACCGCCTCGGCTCATAACCTGCACGGGAGAGCGCCATAAAAGCGACGCTGCTTTTCAGTGTAGTTTTCAGCCACGCTTCAAGGCTTGTGTCGTCCAGCTCCTCTAGAAAGCTGCCGGCTTTGACAGCGTTCAACTCCATGAGATAATCTGAAAGATTATCCTCCACGGCATAACCGGAAATATCCATGAGAAGGTGCAGGAAATCTCGCGGCTCCTCCACATCGCCGAAGCTGGCCTGAAGGCTTTCCGATACCGCATATTCGTACTCCGGCTTCATCTGCCAAAGGGTGATGTTCCTTCCGGCACGGCTGTTGGTGTCGGAGATATCAAAGACATGTCTCAGCTTGTAGGGAACATCTCTGTCGATCAGCAGCGCGATGCCTTTCGTACCCTTGTTTACCCATCTGCCGAGTTTATTCCATGTGTCGATTTCCGCACACGCCGTTGCATCTGGCTTCTGCGCATGGATGAGCAGCTGCTCCTTAAAGCTGTACTTGTAGTTGTTTGCCGCCGTAATCAGAAAATCGGTATATCGGTCGGCATTGGAGGCGATATCCCTGGCAGTCTGGGACGCCATCTCCAAAATGATTCTGTATTTGCTCGGCATGGGAACTCCCTCCTTATCTTACTTTGATCGTGACCTCAACGGTCTGCGCATTCTCTCCGAGGATCGATGCAAATAAAAGCCCGGTTCTGGCGTTGGACACCTTCGTCACAAGCTCATTCAGCCGGCAGACGGTGGTATTGATCTCTTTCTGGTTATCTGCGTAATAGTAGCCCGTTTCATCGCTGCAAATAGGAAAGCCATCCTGTCGCAAGGCGCTGATCTTGCGGCGAATATTTCGTCCGTCAAGCAGAAACAGCTTTTCAAGCTCCTTGCTGTGGATGGCATTTTCTTTGCCAATATGATTTTTACGGAGATACTCGCAGATGGCTTTCTTCTTATCCATAGCTTCTCCTTATCTCTCAGGTTCGTGTTCTTTTTTCTTTGGGTGCATTGCCGGAGGCTTTCTATGGGGATCGTCCTCTATGAAAAGCCCCTTGGGCAGGGTATCCAAGTCGTTCAGGAACGTGCGGGAAATGGTCTTGCCGTCCCGGTCTCGGTACAGGACAACGCACAGCGGCACACCGCAGTCCAGCTGATTTTTTAGATCGGTCAGAAAAGCTGTCTCATCCATGTATTCGGTGCATTCGACCACCTTGCCCCGAAAGTCCAAATAGTCAATTCGTGCTACCGGATTGGCTTGCTTTTTTTCCATACCAATGTGCTGCGCAACGGCCCATTCCGGCATCTGCATGAAGTCGCTGAAGGAGATCTCCGAAAGCGCCGTATGATTCATCTCTCGCAGCGAATCGAACTGCCGCATACCCAGAATCTTTCCGTCCAAATAAACCCCAATATGGCAATCCTCCAGATTCACGTAGACCCGCAATGTACGTCCTCTTTCCAGCGTTTTGTGACCCAAGTCAACCTTGCGCAAGTCAGAGAAATTTGCTGAGCACCCAAACTCCCGCATACAGTAACTGTTTAGAAGCTCTCCAGCCTCCAAGAACTGTTCCAATCGATCCAGAGTAAGATAGCTGCAACCAATAGCTGCGGGCTTGTCGCTTCTCATGCGGATTATGGCATCTTCATAGCCGTCCATACCAGGCCTCAGCAGGAAACGATTGCTGACCTCGCGAATCATTTGAAAGGCCTCAGTAGCATCCCAGCAAGCGGCATTCACCGCCCGTATCGTTTCTTTATTAAAAACACAGATTTCAACCAGCGACTGCGTAGTATCGTAGTGCACCCATTGAATCTTGCCGTCGTTCAGGTCTGGATAAAACACATCTATCTCTTTGCTCGTATCAACGCTCAAATACTTTTCCTCCTTCCAGTGGTGGTTCATCGTGCCTCACCTCGCTCCCTCTGACGAGCGGGAAAGTTCCAGCCGTACACCTTCCCGATCTCATCGCCGAGCCTGCGGGTGACACGGGCAATATCTGCCCTTGTGGCTGTGCCGTTGTAGATTTTTTCTTTGAGCCGGTCTTTCTGCGCCTGGGAAACATTGTCCTTATATACCCGATAGAGATAATGGTTTGTGCCGTCATGGTGGGTGTCATCGCACCGGAAATCTCCGTTTCGGTCCACATACCATGTGGTGTAGTCGTAATCAGAGTAAAGGCAGTCCCGGATATTGCCGCTGGGAATTTCTTTGTATCCCGTGCGCCTGCCATTCCAAAGCCCCAGATCGGCAACAACCAGAATGGGCTGGGAAAGTTGAATGTCCAGATTGAGCCGTTCGTCCTCAAGGTAGTGCCCGTTTTCCTCATACATCATGGCGATGCGCTCGTCATCGGAAAGCGTCGGATATTCTTCCTCCATCCAATCTTTCCACTCCTCATAGTCAAGGTCAGCATTAGACCAGATACGATAATCGTCCTTACTCATCGTGCATCACCTCTGTCCTTCGGCATCACGGGCTTTCCGTCTGCGTCATAATTTCTCGGGTCTGCGGCGGGCACCTGAAAGCCGAACATAGAGCCAGCCTTCATGGCTTCTTCCTGCGCTCGGCTGACGCCGAGCTTTGCATTATACTCATTCGCGATGCTCCGGGCTTCGTCCTTGTCGGTGACGGGAATGTCCGTCTTGAAGTAGCCCTTTTCGCCGCGCTTGATGATAATGATTTCGTCGCTGCCGGAAAGAACGCTGTAGCACCGCTCGGGCAGGTTGTCCCGAACCGGCTCGCAGGTATGGCCGCCGTATTCCATGCGCTCGGCAAACTCGCAGATGTGATAGAGGTTGCTCCCGATCTCCACATGGTAGTCGTCGATATACCGGCAGGTGCGAATCTGGTCTTCATTCCACGAATAGTGGATTTTCACCTTGCCGCCATCCGGAATGCGAAATAGCTCCTTGTAATGGCTGTCAATAAACCGGATTCCTTTCTCTGCGTCCTTCAGGTGCTGATCGAGCCAATCCCGGCGATAGCAATAGCAGTACAGGTTGTATTCGCCCCTGTCCGGGTTCAGGCGCAGAAGGTAGGCATACTTTTCGGTATCCACACGAACGCCATAGTAGCCCGGCTCCTCCTGCATCCGGCTTTGGGGTGTGCAATAGCAGTACTTGGCAAGCGCCCTACGGTTATGAAGAATGTCGCCTTCCTCACGCAGAGAGTTGATTACATCATCAAACTCTGCCTTGAACTCATCGGTTTTCAGCTCCTCCCGGAAATCAAACCAGCTGCTGAAAAAGCCGTTGCCGTCTGTATCCATGTCTGCCCGGAGGTGGCCGATCAGTCCGGTTTGCATGGAAATTTGCGTGCTCTGACGGAAGGTATATTTGTCCTCTGCCTCGATCATTGCTCTTTTTTCATACTCGATCATCTTGCGTCACCTCTTTCTTTAGTCGGTTTCTTTTCCTGCGCATGCATCTCTTTTGCTTTCTCCAAGCCCTTCTGCGCCCATTCGGGAAGCTTCTTTTCATCCATGACACCGAGAAAATCCGTGCGATAAAAGGAGGTCTTTCTCCCGTCGTACAGAGAAATGCAGCAGCAGGTACGGCCTCGCGCATTGGCCTGCGCGCCGAAGCCGCCGGTACACAGCATAAGCTGGTGATTGGCGTGGCGGAATTCAGGCCGGAGAATGCTGCCCTTGACGACAACCACCTTGTTCTCAATGGAATCTTTGTAGGAAACCGGCGCGCAGCTTTCTGCCATGAGTTCCTCATTTATGCCGACCTCCTGACAGGCTCTCTCGTTTTCCTGAATAATCTCCTCGGCTGCATCCGCTACGCGCTGGCCGAACACCTTTGCAATCTCTGCAAAATCGTCGCTGACCAGCACTCCGGAATAGCGCTCGAAAATGGCGTTGGTCTCTACGAAGCAGCACATATACCGTTCATCCTTGTCGGCGTTGGGATTCTCGCCCAGAGCAATATCCTTGTGCCCGATATACATGGAATACTTTACGGAGTAATCTCCGATTTTTCTTGTCTCTTCCATAGCGTCTCCTTTTGCAAATGGGGCGGCATCTTTTTGCGGATGCCGCCCCTTGGCGTTTTACTTTCTGTTCTTCAGGCGAAGAACGATCAGCCCTGCGATAATAAACACCACAAGACCGATGCCGATGATGACCTTAGCGCTCATGCTTGCCTACCTCCTTCTTTTTGCGGAAGGTAAAGAAGGCCGCCGCACCTGCACCGATTGCAGAGATACCGGCAAGTGCTGCCCAAAGAGGCATATTGGTGGTATCTCCGGTCTTGGGTATATCCGTAACAGGCTTGAGCTTGTTATGGAACTTGGCAACGACCGTCTTTCCTTCGTGAACGGTTACGGTGACATTTGTGGGAAGCTCATACTTCTCGTTGGCTTTGTTGGACACCTCGGAGATCACATAATCGCCGATGCGCAGCCCCTCGATGTGGATCTGACCCTTCTCATCGGTCACAAAGTCCTTGCTGAAGGCATTGCCGGTGATATCCGAGCCCTCCACACGGAAGGTGAAGCCCTTCAGTACGCCATCCTCCGAAGTCTTTTCAATGCGGATGCCTCCGGTCTGTGCCTGGTTGACAAAGCCCTTTCCGGCCTCATTTTCCACGACGACGGTTTTGCCATCTTCCTTAATGGAGAAGCTATAGGTTTTCTCATCAAGGAAGAAGCCCTTGGGGGCCTCGGTTTCCTTCAGCGTGTAATCGCCGTAGGGCAGATCATCCAGCTTGTAGACGCCGTCGGACAGCTCCTCCATCTGGCCCACAAGCTTTCCGCCACGGTATACCTCAAAGACTGCGCCGCTCAGATGGTGATCAGGATAGTCTTTGTCCACCTTGGTCAGCTGAACGCTGCCGCGAATGAGCTTGTTGGTGATCTCGATCTCGACCACAGCGCCGTTCTGATCCACCTTTACAGCATAGTGGGCCTCATCCATCACATAGCCCTCCGGTGCAGCGATTTCACGAACCACATACTCGCCATAAGGGATGTCCGCAAAGGTGAAGCTGCCGTTCTCTGCAGAAACGGTGGTCAGGATAGGCTCTGTGCCGTCAGTAAGGAACAGACCGATGGTAGCTCCGGCCAGCGCCTTGCCGTCCTCATCCTTCTTCATGCCGTGGATCTCCCCGTAGATCATCTCGTTGGTAATGCTCTTTCCGTCGTTGACGGCAAGCTCTACCACGGGAATTTCCTGACCGGCATAGGCAAAGGTCACAGGATACTTCTCATCGGAGAGCATATAGTGGCTGTCGGTGCTGATTTCTCTGACATAGTAGCTGCCGAAGGGGACATCGCTCTTGAGCACGGCTTTCCCGTTTTCGTCAAGGGACAGAATCTCAATCAGTCCGTCCGCAGGAATGACAGAGCCGTCTGCTGCAGTAAGCTCCTCGGCGGCATAGAAGCCGAAGGTCACGGCGGAAAGCTCGTAATTCATACCGATACCGAACTGCTTGTTCTGCTCCAGCACCTTGGAAAGAGAAATCCGCGCCTTCTGTCTGTCATTGCAGAAGCTGGCAGCGGTTTCGGTGATCTCAATCTCCTGCCCGGCATAGACAAGCTCTGCGGTATGGGCGTCCTTGTTAATGACCATGCCGTCGGGGGCTTTCATCTCGGTGATTTCGTATTTTCCCAGATACAGCGGCTTGCTCTCCGCCATGCCATCTGCGCCGGTGGTCACCGTATCCACCACCTCGCCGGCACTACAGCGCAGCGTACCATCCGGGGTGTAGATGTCCGCCGCGGCCTTGATCTCATAGGTTGCTCCTGCAAGACCCTGCACCGTATAGACCGGCTGGTAGACTCCGTCCGCCGCCGTGACGGTGGCAAACACCTCGCCGGTTTTGGAAATCTTGATAATGCCCTTCTGCGCGTAGTTGCCAAGCTTCACTGCAACGATTGTCACGCCGCTTTCCTCGGTGGAATTATCTTCGGTCACATCAAACTTGACCGCCTCATGACTGAGCACATAGCCGTAAGGAGCGGAGACCTCCTTGAGGGAGTAGCCCTTGCCAAACTCCAGCTTCTCCGGCGTGATGAGCTTGCCGGCGTCATTGGTGTAGAAGGTGTCGATGGTGGTAACCTCCGGATAGGTAAAGGTCATTTCCACCTTGGAGCCATCCGGATGGAAGATCTGGAAGCCCGCACCCGCATAGGGAATGGTATTGCCGGTCTCCGCATCCACCTTGATGACCTTAATGAAGGACTCGAAGTTAGCGTTGTTGATGAGGTAGCGATAGGTCTCGCCGTCCTTGGCAATGAACACATCAAAGTCGCTCATCAGCTCACGACCCTCCCAGCCGGAAACCTGATGCACGGTGTACACGCCGTAGGGCAGGTCCTTGCTCTGGGCAAAGCCGTTTTCATCGCAGGTCAGATAGTCCCGCTCCGTATCCTTTGCCGCCTTATAGCTGCCGGCAGATTTCAGATAGATGGCAAAAATCGCGCCTTCTTCGGGCGTTTCAATTTGTGTGTCGCCGTTATCCGAGTGCTTGATGATGGCGATATTGCCCTTCTGCACCTGCTCGGTTACAGCCACAGCAGGTGCAGCGTTCAGCTCAACGGTGTAATTGGCCGCCTCTGCACCGACAGGATAAACGGTGCTGTCCAGGAGATAGCCCTCGGAGGGGCTGATCTCACGAATCGTCCAGTCGTCGCCGCAGACATAATAGCCGGTGGTGAACTGGCCGTTCTCGTCGGTGTAGTAGGTATCCACAAGCTGATCGCCCTTATAGATGCCGTAGGCGGCACCGGCAAGCGAAGCGTCGCCCTGCGCCGTTCCGGCCTCACAGTCACTCTTAGTGACTGTGACATTGAATTTCTTGAGGATGTTGGAAAAGCTCTTATTGGTTACACTGTTCCATTCCACTGCGGCGCTCTGGCTGTTGGGAACCACATAGCGAATGGCGGTGTCCATCTCCTCCAGTGTGTAGCCGGTGCCGATGAGCACATCCCGGAAAGTCGCCACACCGTTTTCATCGGTGACGGCGTATTCATCTACAGGAAGGCCGCTAAGGGAGGTTCCAAAAAGGTGGAACTTCACGCCCTGATTCAGCCCATCCTCGGAGCTCTTGGTCACGGTCAGATCACCGCGGCGGAGCACATTGTTAAAGGAAACCGTCGCCGTCTGCCCAGCGAGCACGGTAACACGGTGGCTTTCCTGGGGTACATACTTGTCGTAGCTCTGTTCAGTGACGGTATAGACACCGGGCATCAGATTGTCGATGTGAATTTCACCGTTTCGGTCGGTGGTAACGCTCTGATTGACGCCCTCGCCGGTGATGGTGAAGGTAATGCCGTCCACCCTGCCGTCCTCGCTGGTCTTGATGATTTTAGCGTCGCCATAGCTGACCTTCAGCTTGAGAAACGCTCTTACAGGGTCGCTGACGGAGGCCGTATAGGTGATGGTATCCTGAACGCCGCCGTTGGGGCCGTACTTATAGTCCGTCCAAACAAGAACGCCGCAGCGGGAAGCGCTTCGAGTTGCGGAGATCGTCACTTTGCCGGTAGGAGCCGTATCGGTGGTGATAGTGAGCGTGTTGCCCGACACGCTGAAATGAAAGCCCGTCTCACTGGCGGAGAAGGTAAACTGCGACAGCACGCGGTTGGTATCCGCGAGCTCTGCAACATACTGACTGCCGTCCCACGCAAGCTCAATGGTCTTTGCGCTGCCGCTGCTTCTGCTCATAAAGCTCGGGCAAACGGCATGGCTCTGCACGCTGGACTCGATGCTGTCATAATAATCCATGATTCGGCTATACAGCGGATGATTGGGGGAAACCAGCGACAGGATCTCGTCATAGCCGCCGGTGCTCACATGGTCAAAGTCCGCATCGCGCTCGCCCACAACCGTTTCCCAAACGAGCAGCTGGGTAGCGAAGGCGTGAGCCAGCTTATCCGCATCGGAATCGTTCTGCGATCTCCACGAGGTGGAAAGGTTGCCCTGATAGCCATACTGCATGATACGGCCCAGCAGCAGCTTAATATCGTCCGGCTCGATGGTGTTGTTGTACTGGCTGGGATAGTTATCCCAGAAATCCTCACCGAAGCCGTGGTAGGTATCGCCGACATTTCGGGAGAGGCCGGGCTCGATGCAATAGCATACCTTCCCGTCAAAGGAATTCATACAGTGCAGGGTGGTGTAGTTGCTGGAGCCTGTTGCCCAGCCGTTCATGTAGGTTTTCGCGGAGTGTCCCCATGCGTCCTCGGAGTAAATCTGAGCAGCGTCCCCGTCACGGGGGAAGGAAATCATATAGGACTCCGCTGTTTCGCTTGCGGCGAAGGCTGTGGTCGTGCCAAAGCCCGCAAGCACGGTGAATGCCATGAGGACTGCAAGCAGTCCCGACATTCCTCTTTTGAAAATCTTCTTCATTCGTTCTGTCCTCCTTCAAGGCATGAAAAAAGCACCGTGCTTCCACGATGCTCATTTCGGTGTATTGATTTGTTGATGCTTATGCGTACCCGATATAGATCAGGTAGCTGCTTGTGCCGACGCATTCGTACCAGATCCAGACCGCAGTTATCTCCCCATCCTTCGCATATCTGTTCAGGCGTGAGTTAATGTCTCGCTCCAGGTAGATGCAGGTCGGCTTCGCGGTGATCGGATTGTCCCAGCAATCGGTTGCCGAGCTATCCAAGGTCAGCCCCAAGCTCACCGCCGTGCTTTTTGCGTAGGAAATCCAGTGCTCGATATCAAATGCGGGTTCAGTTTCCGGAGTCGGTTCCGGCTCGCTTATCGCAGGAACGGACGGTTCCTCTTTCGGACTTTCTGCTTTCTCCGGCTTCTCCGGAAGCACGGGTGGCTGCTTGGCTTCCTCCGGCGTCGGCGCATTCGATTCTGTGGGTGCGCTTACCCGCTCAGAAGAAATAGCAGGGCCGCTTTCGTGCTTGTCCTCATTCGGCATGGAATCTGCGGGATCGACGGCTTCTGTGGGAGCGTTTGGTTCTGTGGATACCGGCTCAAAGGAAGCAGGCGTTCTTTCCTGTGGCGTTGGAGCTTTCGGTGTGTTTCCTGCCGTTTGCCCTTGCAATGGCTCTGCGGCGTATCCGGAAAGCAATACGGAAAGTAGGAGCGCGCACAACATGAGATTCTTTTTCATGGGATGACCTCCAATGACTGTTTTTTCTCATATTGTACGAATGCACTTGGTTTTCTTCAATTGTGCCGCCTGTATATTTTCCTTTTGAGCTGGTATTGCCGGTAAATGAGGGGGGGGAGAGTGTGAGAGGGGGAACGGCGCTGACGCAGCGTCAAAAGGGTAGACTGCCCCCTTGGCGAAGAACCTATCTTGCGTCATTCCGACTTTTCTGCCTTTCCTGATACCGGTGATAATATTCCAGCGCTTTCAGAATATACTCACCGGTTTTTTCGTAGGGAATGCTGGCAGGGATAAACCTTCTGGCCTCGGCGTACTTGATGTTGATCTTCTCCCTCTGGTTCGGCTTTTCCTCGCTCATGATCGACTCGATGACCTCGTTATTCAGTTTCCCGTCCTGGGAGAATCGCTTCAGCTTAATGGCCTGGGCAAGGGATGGCGTGGCATCTGCGTAGGCGATTTGCTCCAGCAGGGCGCGCTGTTCCTCTTTTTGCAGGTACGAAAGCTCCACCGCCGGTCTGAACGCAATGCGCCCCTCGTCAACCAAATCCAGAAGCTCCGGAATGAGCTCCGTGAGGCGGATATAACGATCAACTTGTGCTCGACTGTCTCCCGAATTTTGAGCAATCAACTCGCTGCTTCTCAACTTTGTCTCCACTGGAGACAAAGCTAAATCTGTCCGTTGCCCTTGCCTCTTCATGGCCTCCAGGCGCATCTTATACGAAAAAGCTTTTTCACTGGGCAATATCACAGAGCGCTGCAGGTTCGATTCCACCATCAAAATGATGGCCTCGTCTCGGGTCATCTCCCGCACCTCGGCTTTCACGGTATCAAACCCGGCAAGCTCGCAAGCCTTCCTTCTGCGATGCCCCGACACAATCTCGTACCGCCCATCCTCCTTTGGTCGGAGGGTGACAGGGGTGATGATCCCACGCTCCTTGATGCTCTGGACAAGCTGATCCATGTCCTCGTCCAGCTTCACCTTGAAGGGGTGGTCGGGAAAATCGTCGATCTCCGAGAGGGGAATATCATAAATGCGCGGGAGCTTGTTTTCCTTTCGCTCCGCGTCATTCATGAAAAGCTCATCGTACCCGGTCAGGCCCAGATCGATTTTTTGCACGCTCTTCAATCTCTGTCACCTCCTTCGTCAGAGCCTCATACGCTGCTGCGACCTTGCCGTTCCTGTCGTGAGAGAAGATGCTTTCTCCGGAAAGACTGCACTCCGCAGCTCTTACCGAAAAGGGAATCTCGGAGCGAAACACGCGGATGTTCTCTCCCACGGTGGAACGAAGCGAGGAAATAATCGCCTTGGCGTTGTTGGTGCGGTTATCCACCATCGTCAGCAAAATGCCGTCAATCTTTAATCTCGGGTTGATCTGCCGCTTGATCTTTGAAATGGAGCGCAGAAGCAGGTTAAGACCTTTGGTTGACAGGAAGTTCGGCTGAGACGGGATAATCACACTGTCTGCCGCAACCAGCGCATTGACCGTCATCATGCCCAGCGAGGGCATACAGTCAATCAGAATGTAGTCGTAGCTTTTTCTCATGCCGTCGATGGCGTTCTTCAGAACATACTCACGGCTCATGACATTGAACAGACCTGTTTCCATACCGGAGAGCTCAATGTTCGAGGGAAGCAAATCCACACCTTCCTGGTGTCGGATGATTGCACCCTCCGCAAGCGGCTCATCATCAATGACTGACTGCATAAGAGACGACAGCGACACATCCAGCTCGTCTGGGTTCTTTATGCCGAGGCTCACCGTTAGGCTGCCCTGCGGGTCAGCATCCACCAGCAGAACCCGTTTGCCGGAGCTTGCAAGTCCCACGCCGAGATTGACTGCGGTCGTCGTCTTGCCGACGCCGCCCTTCTGATTCGTGATGGCGATCACCTTACAGTTTTCCATGGGGTTTTCCTCCTTTCTCGATATTTGAATCATTTCTGATCCACGAAAGCCTCAAAACATCGTTTGGGGCTTTCGTCGCTGCATTTCATTTTTCCTCGAACCCAAAATGCAGAAAAGGAAATCAACAGGCGTTCGGTTGCTGACCGAACTCATAGGAATCTCACCTCTGCCGGGTACTCCGCCAGCCCCATAGGGAAGTATCATTGTCCCTGAATCGTTTCATCGCCTTATCCGCAGCAAGCGGATATTTCAGAATGGTTCGGAATCGCTACCAACCTTGCTTTCCGTGATAACCCTTGTGGGCAGGAAGTTCGTGGCGCACCTTCATCCGGCTGGGGCTTTCGCCCCCGATCAGGAATGTACCTGTTGAATGTGTATTCTGTTTTCAAGGTTCACGAGGGCGATTGTTTTGTCCCTCACTTGGTAGGCAACGAAAACGGGCAAAAATTAACCCCCTTCAAAAAATTTTTCGATTTTTTTGAAAAATGCAGATTTGCGAGTTCGCACTTGATTCTGCGATAATAAAAAAGCACCCTTGACGGGTGCGGAATACCTATAAGAGATGTCGATAGGTTGTCTGTCTCTCTGGAACAAATTCCAAAGTATCAAATTGATACTTTGGAATGCTCTACTTGATTCTTTGGGACACTTTTCGCCTTCGTAGCCAACAGGCTGATGGCTAAAACAAAAAAAGGACGAGCCATCCGATATGGATAACTCGTCCTTACCTCATTTTGATTGTAGGCTGTCTAAGTACTTCCAGCGTCGATAGTTTTGCAGACTGCTGATGTGCCACTCACTCTTTCGGGGTATCGTCCTGAATGCGTTTGAACAGAAAAAATCAATCAGGTATATCTTGGGGATCATATTCATCGCCCTGATGGAAAAATACTTCACCTTGCCTTTGTTGCACCAGCGGTTAATTACCGGAATAGCATACCCGGTGATCTCACTGACCTTTTTAACTTCAAGAACATCTGGGTATTCTTTGAGGAGGAACCGATAATACTCATGCAAATCTTCGCCGTCGATTTTAATTTCCGACGAATAATGTTGCCGAACCGTTCTTCCGCTTTCTTTGTACCATCCCTCCGGTACAGCGTAGAACTCAGGATGATTTTCCCGATCTTCTATGAAAGCCATCAGATCTTCTTTCCTGATTTTGTAGCACCGGGTTTTCTTCCCCGAATAAATGCACGGCAGCTTTCCGCTTTTCAGATAATAGAGCGCTGTTCGTTTGCTGCAATGGCAAAGCAAGCGCACCTGTTCCTTAGCAAGAATATCCGGCACTTTCGACCAATCAATGTCATTGATTTTCATAACATACACCTCTGTCATTTGTTCGGCGGAAGACACCTGTGTATGCTATGCTGTTCTAACATCGTTCTAACATTTCTAACGCGAATTCTAACAAAACTGCCAAAATCGGCTCATTTTTGGCTTTCATTCGAACCCCTTGAAAAATCAAGCTTTTTTCAAGGGAGAATGCCAAAACACCTTGATACAGCTATGGTTTTGGGCGGACAAAACATCCTGAAAGCGATACGAAAAAACCACAAAAGTCATAATGGTTGAAAAGACTCGAAATCGTTTGATCCGCAAGGGTCCGTGGGTTCGAATCCCATCCTCTCCGCCAAAAAAGTCCAGTAAACTCAAGGCTTAACAGTCGTAAGGAACTATTTGTCTTGCGATTGGGGCAGAGGACGGTGTGACCGTGAAGGTCACGCCGTTTTTCTGCGTCCAAGGGTAGATTCTGCGATCATGGGTTCTGCCAGCACGGGGATCTCCACATCGTCCACGAAGTTGAAGAAAATCTCAACCTTCTGTCGGCGCTTGCCGTCAGACTTATCCGGTGCGTGAATGATGATCTTCTTGATATACTCGTTGACAATCGTCTGCGTCAGCTCCGTGACATCCACATACTTTTTCGTCAGCGCAATGAAAGCGTCCAGATCATCGCCCATTGCCTGCCGCTGCTCGACCCATTCTTCCGTTGTTTCAATTTCGAGCTTTAACCGTTCCTGCTCCGCTTCATAATCAGCCGTCATTTTCTTATACTTCTCCTTGCCGATCTCACCGAGAGCGTAATCCTCATAGAGCCGGGACATGACCACATCAAGATTGGCAAGGCGTTTTCTTGCCTGCTCCACGCGCTTCTGATCTTCCCGGATGTCTCGTTCCTGATCGGCGCGGCGGTAATGCAGCCACTCCTCCTGAAAGCCCTCCACATCGCTGCGGATATACGCATTGACCGCCCGAATCCGTTCCAGTACCAGTTCCCGCAGTACATCTTCCCGGATATAGTGTGCAGAACAGGTGCCTCGACCGCTTTTGTAGCTGGAGCATACATAGTGGTCTTGCTTGCCGTCAAAGTTCTTGCAGGTAGCAAAGTGCAGCTTATTCCCGCAATCGGGACAGAACAGAAGCCCGGAGAACAATCCCTGCCGTTCCGCTTTTGTGGGACGGCGTTTGTTTTTTCGCAGCTCCTGCACCCTGTCCCACTGAGCCTGAGAAACAATTGCTTCCTGCGTGTCCGGCACGATGAACATATCCTCCGGATTGTTGGGAATCCTCTTTTTCAGCTTGTAGGACTTGGAGTAGGTCTTGAAATTGCAGGTGCATCCGGTGTATTCCTGCCGTTCCAGAATCCCGACGATGGATTGATCGCTCCAGCCATACGGGTTCTTGGGCATTGGCTTTCCCTTACGGCTGGCATACAGTGCCTTGGTCGTGAGAATCTGATCCCTTGTATTATAGAGTAGTAGTTTTTATAGCCCCTATCCAAGGGCTGTGCTACACTGTAAGGGATGCTGTGGATTGGTTTCGGTTCCCTACCGCTAGACGGTTTTTGAAAGGCTCCAACCACAGCCCTTTACAGTATTGTTAATTAGTTAGATACCGCCAGACGGTTTATGTGGAACAAGGCTACAAGAGTAAAGAGATCTGTGGAATCAGCATCAAATAAACACATCGGAGGTATTCTCATGGTTTGCGTAGGAATTGACGTGGCCAAGGACAAGCACGACTGCTTCATCATCAGCTCGGAAGGTGAAATCCTGGCAGATGTATTCACCATCCCGAACAACGCAGAGGGCTTCGACACGCTCTTGCAGGCAATCCGCCGCAGTACTCGTCCGGAGGATAAAATAAAAGTAGGGCTTGAGGCTACCGGACACTACAGCTACAACATCCCCGGATTTCTTCTTGACAAAGGTCTACCCACCTATGTCATCAATCCGCTGCACACCAATCTCTACCGAAAAAGCCTGAGCCTTCGCAAAACGAAGACAGACCGTGTCGATGCGCGAACCATTGCGGCTATGCTCATGTCTGATGTGGACCTCAAGTCCTACACAGACACAGTATACCACAACGAGGAGCTAAAGTCACTCACAAGATACCGGTTTGACAAAGTTCGTGAACGAGCAAAGCTGAAGCAGTCCGTTTCCCGTCTGGTCACAATCTTGTTCCCAGAGCTTGAAAAGTTGGTCTCGTCACTGCATTCGGCCTCTGTTTACGCACTTCTCAGCGAATTTCCTGGCGCCAAACAGATTTCCAGCACGCACATGACGCATTTGAAAGCAGTTTTGAAAAACGCTTCTCAAGGCCGCTATGGCCAGGAGATGGCCGAGACCATTCGGAATGCGGCACGCTCCTCAGTCGGCTCTGTCATGCCCGCCAAGTCTCTTGAATTACAGCACACGATTCGCTTGATTCGTGAATTGGACGCCGAAATCGAAGATATTGAAACTGCCATTCAAGCCATCGTGGACGAAATGCAGTCTCCCATTACTACGATCCCAGGCATGGGTGTCCGTATGGGAGCGGTTATCCTGGCTGAAATAGGTGATTTCTCTCGCTTCGACTCGCCAGATAAAATCCTCGCATACGCAGGGATGTCACCTTCCACTTACCAGTCCGGGCAGCTTTCACTGTCTGGAGCCTACTCGCACATGGAAAAACGAGGTTCCCGTTACTTGCGCTACGCTCTTTACAATGCCACAAAACACGTCTGTCATTGGGACCCGACCTTTGCCGCTTACCTTGCCAAGAAACGGGCCGAGGGGAAGCACTACAACGTTGCGCTCTCTCATGCGGCAAAGAAATTGGTACGTCTGATTTTTGCAATGGAGAAATCTCAGCGGCCATACTGCGCCGCAGCATAACCCCGATTTTTCATAAGCTCAAGTAGGCGTCCAGAAGGACGTCAGCTTTGCTATACCCCTTTTGAACCGTCTAAATTTTTGCCGCTCCTCCGCATTTCGGGCTTGACTTTTAATAGTTAGTCTTGTATTCCTGCTCCAACCGCTCACGCTCTCTGCGCCATGCGGTGATGGGCATCTTGCCATCCTTGAAATACGGTTTCAGCTTGCGCTCTGCCATGTAGAATGTCCGCAGCGTATTGTCATGCTCCGACTTGTATTTCTGTCTGGCTTTTTCAAAACGGATACTTCCCAGCTTATCCGCAGCCGGTTTTCCATCGACATGATACTGTGCCATGCGCAGCAGCTCATCCAGCTCCTTGATGCGGGATTGCTTTCCCCCGGCAGACGCCTTCATTGCGTTGATGCTGTTCTGCATGGAATGCAGCGCGGCATCCAGATCATCGGTGGTAAAAAGCTGCTTCTCCTGCAAAAAGCGGAACGCATCCGCATACCGCTGTAAGTTCGCTGTCTTGGCCTTTGTGCTGTATGCGCCATTATTGCGGTTATTGTAATAGGTCATCAGCAGATCGTTCAGCATGGGCGGCTGCGGCTTGGAGAGTTCTTCCTTAACCGCTTTCAGCCATTCCAGCAAAGAGGCGATTTTATTCTTTGCTTCCCGCAGCATGGCGTTGGTTTTGCGAACCCAGCGGTTGAAGTCGCCCTTGTCGGTGCGGATGCCCTTCGCTTCCATCGCGCGGACAGACGGTCCCTCATGGACGGTAGGAATCTGTTCAATGCCTTGTCGTTCATAGCTGCGGTGGTCGATCTGGCAATCCAAACCTTTCTCCGCAAACTTCGCGTTGCACAGCTCAGCCCATGCCTGCCGCCAATGCTCCAAGGTGTCGGGGCTACCCCAGTCGGTGGTGGGGACAGCGTTGAACACATAGTTGCCCGCCTCATCCAGAATGCGTTCTCCATGCTCGTCCAGCACATATTCCCGCCGCTGCTTGTTTCCCCACTTGCCGTCCGGCTCAATGGGACGAATAGGACACATGACATGAAAGTGCGGATTGGAAATGCAGCCATCCTCTTTGTCTGGCGAGTGAACGGCAAAATCCACTACCATGCCCCGGCTCACAAACTGCTCTAACAAAAATTGCCTTGCAAGGTCGATGTTCTCCTGCATGGAAAACTCGTTTTGCAAGGCAATGTCAAAGCTGTAGGCAAGCTGCGCTTTCTTTCCGCGCTCGGCTTTTTCCACGGCGTTCCAGAGCGTTTCACGGTCTGTATACTCCGATGGTGCGTGGGACGGCAACAGGATTTCAGAGCAGATCACGCCGCCTTTTCGGGTGTAGTCGCTGATCTCGCCGTAGTATTCGCTGTGCAGCTTTTCCCCGGCACGGTAGGCGGCAGACGCCACAGCGGACTGTCCCGCACTGCGCTTGATCTGGGTTACATGAAAATGGAATAACGCGATACTCAGCACCCCTCTTTCTGTTCTGCCTGGTTGTGTTCGTTGACCGCTGCCATGAGCAGACCTTTGACCTCCGGCAGGTCAAAAACCTTTTCGGCAAAGGCGTAAAACTCAGCGCGTGTCAACAGCTTCGTCAGCGGGGCAATGCTTTCCATATCCGCACTGCGGACGATCAGGTTGTGTGCGCGTTTGGTTCGGTCGCCGCGCTCATAGTAGGCGATTCGGTTTTCCAGACGCTGCTTCTTGTGCTGCTCCTGTGCAAGCTGCTGCTCAATTTTTTCTTTCTCGGCATTCAGCTCGGCAAGGGTTTTCTGCTTTGGCATTGTGTGACCTCCTTCGAAATGAGTGAAATAGTTGTTCTGACTTTGCAGTGGAAATTGTCCGCGTCAGCAGATGGTTTCCGCTGCAAAGTGGGCAGGGATAGACGCGCAGGCGTCGCAAGAGGTGCAGCCTCTTGTTCGGAACGAAGTGACGCAAAACAGCCCGGACACGCAACTGTCCGGGCGATAGGCTCCGCAGGACGCACATACTCCCGTCAGGAGAGTATAGAAGTGCGCCCTTAGCCCCGATGGGACTTTCGGGATATTCTCGGTTTGTCAGCTTTTCTTTCGCTGCCAGACGATTTCATATCCCAACGCATCGGCAAGCTGGACGGCTTCAACATAGCGCAGGGACTCCCGCTGGAGCTTGTTGGACAGGTTGGATACGCTGTCAGACCAGCCGTGCTCGTCGTGCAGCAGATCGACCACCTCCTGCATGGTCATTCCCTGACGGACGATGTACGACTTGATTTCGTTTCTCAGATTGGATTTCATCAATTTTTACCTCCGTAATTTCGTGTAGTGTGGTTTCGTATCGGTGATGCTGGTGTACTTGTCAGTGAAAAAACTGCCATGCCACAAATCCGCTCAGATTTCTGCCTATGATGCCCTATACGTAGCAGCACCCTATCAGCTTCATCGTTCTGGGCGAGGTCATGCGGAACGGTGGGATACACCGCATTCCGGTGCAATGGCTTCGCGCTATGGTAAATCACCGGATGGTGCATTGCGTTCGACTTACAGTGAAAATTTTCATGAATTTCACAAGGATTGATTTCAAAGTGCCTTTTTTGGCATCTCACCGGTACTCTGTACATAGCAGAATTAGGGCATTTTGCTGTGTACATACGTACCGATGGTGCAGGGCAGGCAGCATTTCACGGCATGGGCAGATTTGTTCACGATTGGGTGCGCGTCAGCTTTCCGGTACATACGTACATAGCGATTTGCCCCAATTCTCAGATATACGGGGACTGATCAACGGCTCGATACCGAGATAGCCCCACACTCTGCGCCCGGTGGCGTTCGTGACGGTATTCGTATGCTCCAGATTGTACGTTTTCAGATTCCGCATCAAAAAATCACTGAACGAGCGCTGCCGAATGGGCGTCAGCCCATTCTCATCGCACCAGATTCCATAAATGGCATACAGCTCCTTGGAGGTGACAGACATATCCGCTTTCAACCGGATATAGCCGGTGGACTCCATAAAGTCGATGGCATTGTTGGCGTCACGCTTGACGTACTCCCGGTTATTCAGCGTCCGGGGGCTTTCCGTGAATCGGAAGCTGTTTGCCGCAAGCCGTTGCAAGCCCTCAAACGCCCAGAGAAAAATGCCCTCGACCTCTCGCTTCATCTTCTCGGCAATGTCAGGATCGTCCACACGATTGGCAGGCTTCTCTTTTGTGGTCAGAATCAGTTGGCGGCGGTAAAAGCCGTTGCTGCGGTCGTAGAGGGATTGCAGATCGCCATTGGAGAATGCCAGCAGCCGGGCATACATCCACCCCTGATAGCTCTGGACGCTTTTGCGTTCCAGATCCATCTTGCCCTGTGCGGTAACGATGGATTTGACATAGTTGGTCTGCTTCAGCGCTTCCATTTTCATATCGTCATCCACAAGAAGATGAATGTGCTCCAGATCGGCGCGGGCAAACCGGTTGTCGGAGATTTTTGCGATGCTGCCGTCCTTCATATTGCAGCCAAACAGCCGCGCCAACACGGGACCGATCTGCGATTTTCCTTCGCCGCCCTCGCCCTTGAGGATCATCATGCGCTGCCCCTTGGTGCTGGGAACGAGGCAATAGCCGATATATTCCTGAAAGGTGGGAATGTCCTCCGGGTAAAGTAGGTCGGAGAGAAAACGCAGCCAGACAACCGGCTCCTCCGCCTGCGGATTGTAAGCAATGGGAAACCGGCTGCGCACGATTTCAGAACGTCCTGCGAGAAAGCTGCCGTCGATGCAGAGCGTCCCGTTCTGCACATGAATCTCATCCGGCTTCGGCGGGAAGCTCTCTGCATGAGCCGCCAGCTTCATGATCTCCACGATATTGGAAATGGTGCGCGGAATGTTCTTTGCGGCGCAGCACTCCAGCTCGGCATAGATTTTCTCTTTCAGCAGCAGCGGGTCTGTCAACCGCCCATCCGGTGTGAAAAATGCGTTGTCCGCATAGATGAGCTTGTTCCTTGACAGAAACTCCCGGCAAAAAGCCGCCTCATTGACGTCCTTGCCATCGAACCATGCTGGGAAATCAAGCTCTGCATACTTCTTGTTCACGCGGCGTCCCTCCCATTGACTGTTTCCTTGAGCTTGTCCAGCCGACCATCTGCAAGCAGATAACTGACCACCTCGGCACGTTCGTGAGAATCACCCGCGCACAGAATATCCAAGTAGTATTCTGTCTGGTCGAGTTTGTGACAGGCTTCCACGAACCGCTTATCCGGTGCTTCTGCTGGTGATTGCGGCGCATACTGCACCTTCCAGCTCCGCAGGACACGAGCGTAATCGGATAGAACAGAAAAGCACAGCCGCTCGTTTTCTCTGAGCTGCTGTGCTTCTGTTTGGATGCACTTTGCGTGGAGCGCCGCTGCGCTGGGCGGCTTGTCCGGGGTGAGGCGAAAGTCAGCTGCCAGCTTCTGCGCTGCATCATACAGCGAGAGCCGGAACAGCTTGCTTACAAAATCAATCACATCGCCGTGTTCTCCGCAGGCGAAGCAATAATAGTGGTCGTCTGCCACATACAGGCTGGGATGCCGGTCGTTATGAAACGGGCAGAGCGCCATGCCGTGGTGGTTGACCTCCACGCCGTACCGCTCCGCCGCCTCCCGGCAGCTTACGCCATATTTGACGTTCTGAAAACAATTCATGCGTTATCCTCCGTAAAATAGATTTGAGCGGCGGCTTTCGCACCTCTCTGTCTGCTTTATGTTCGGATTCGTAAAAAACAGGCGGATGGCATGACAAGTTCATTTCAAAAAACATGACAGGTCTTTTCATGTTCATATTTGCATGGTATAATTAAAAAAACGTGACATGAGGAAACGCAATGGCTGCACCGATCATTGACCACAATCTGCTGACGCTGGACTACTGGCAGGACAGCGTGACCTACGAGGGCAAAACCGTACCCGGCGGCACCATTGGCTGTGAAGCTCTGAACATCCCGGATACGCTGAGGGAAAAGCTGGCACAGGCAAGTATCCCCTTGCAGAAGATCGTCGCGGCAATCAAAGAGAACAATCTGACTGCCGAGTTGCTTCATCCTGCCAAGGGCAGTGTTCTGCATATGATACAGCTTGCGAAGGATACACCGCCGTTTTCCCGTGCCGACGCTGCTTATTACAACGGGCGTGTGGAGCATATCTTCTCGGAGGAAGGGATTCAGAATACCCTTGCCTATGTGCAGGCTGCCGCCGTGGTTGGGCTGCTGGCCACCTTCAACGAACAGTTCAGGCAGGGCGTTGGCATAACGAAGATCATCACCCTTGCGGAGGAGCTTCCCGCCACTATTCGCAACTACAAAAGCGGTATGACGGCGTTTGCAGACGAGCTGCATAAGGGGAAGCGGACTCCGGACGGCTATGCGCAGGTGTTTGGCAGGATATTCTCTGGACAGCCGAAGCTATCGCTGGACGATAAGTCATGGCAGGCATTTTCCAACACAACAATTCAATATGTATCTGCCGTCCGCTCCGCGCAAGACGCGCCGCAGCTCATGCGCCGGATGCACTATATGTCTTTCGTGTCTATGTTCCGCTCCGATCTGTACGAGGGTCTATGCGTCGGACACGCGCCGAGGAAATGCGCGGTCTGTGGGAAATGGTTTCTGACCACTGACGCAAGATACGCCAAATACTGCGACGGTCTGGCTCCCGGAGACAAGCGCGGGCGTACCTGCCGTCAAGTCGGGAATCTCCGTGGCCGGGAGCAGCGGGAGCTTGCCGCAGATCATCCCATCAAGAAAATCTATACGAAGCGGTTCAACACAATCACACAGTATCTTGGGCGTGGCACGCTGGACGAGCAGACCGCCGCCGCAATGAAAGCATTGGCAAAAAGCAAGCTGGAAAAGGCCCTGCAAGACAGCGGCTATGCGCAGGGCGGCTATGCCGCCGAGATGGAGCAGGCGGCTCTGATGGCGGAAGCGAAAGAAACGATGGAGCGGTAATGGAACGCCATAGCGGTGGGAGGTGCAGGCATGGAGGATAACCGTGACAAACTGATACCGGCACAGCTTGCGGGCTGGACATGGGATTTGACCGTCTATGCGGCAAAAGTGCCGTTCTATAATGCCGACGATCTGACCATGCGCGAAGTCCGGAACGTCTTTCAGCTTGACCCGGAACCGCCGCAAATGGAGCTGAACGACTACATACGCGAAGCTGTCCGTCACAAAGACCTTGCATACTTTTCCTTCTTCCTGCACCACTTTGAAAAGCGTCTGAACAGCGTGATTTACCGGTTTCTTACCCGCAATGGCATTGACCGCTACGACCCGGCGCGGTTTCTGGACTACAAGCTGGAAGTTCTGCAACTGCTGCTGTACTGCCTGCCGAAGTTCGAACCGGCGCAGGAGACGGAGTTTCTGAAATATGCAAAACATTATATCCAAAACGGGCTGCTGTTCTGCCGTATGATGGACGAAGCCGGTTCCTTTGCCAGTCTTGCGGAGTACCAACGTGTGCGTCAGATCGGTGCGATCTATAACAATTCAGGCAAGAGACGTACAGAGGTCGTTTCCGAGTTTGCCGCCCAAAGCGGATACAAGGACGAAAGCGTATCCGCGGACGAGCTGCCGACCATTGCCCAGCGCAACCGCAGCATTGTTTCCCTCTACCGCACGGAACAGGATGAGGACCGTGAGGAAACCGGCGAGGATGTGACGCGCGACGATAGCTGGAACTACGCCGAAATCCTCTGGAACGGAATACAGGCAAAGGCGGTCACTGCGGCGTTTGAGCAGCTTTCCTACAAAGAGCAATGGTATCTGGAAAAGCGGAACGCCATCTGCTTGACCTGCGGGCGTGTCAGCCCTTTGTCCACGCAGTCCACCTTTGAAGATTTAGCGGTGGATTTTGAAGGAACGACAGCCAGCGGTGCGGAGCGGTTCTACCGACGCACATTGGATAAGCTGCGCCTGAAGCTGCTGGAAAGCGGCCTCGTCCATACCGTGACGCTGAAACAGACCGAGCGCCGCAAGAAGAATAAAAAAATAGCCGCCGCTGTCTACCTGTATCAGGCGGACAACGACGGCGAATGGGGCGAGCTTCGGTTTGATTTTGAAAACGGCACGGCGGAGATCGTCAGGCTGGCGGATTGGGACACGGTGAAAAGCAATATCTTTGCAAAGACGGCGATCCGGTTTGTTCAGAGATTGCCGGAGGCGAGATTGCTGAAATCCGTGGTCGTGCCGTTTGAGATGGGGATTTCGGAAAAACCAGCCCTTCCGACGAGCACGGCAAAAGCAACGAAGATCAATCCCGCACACACAATTTCTCTGCGGCAGACGGAGTGCCGGAAAACGGGTGAAACGATTACCGCTGCTGTCTATCAATATCTGGTGGACAACGACGGCGAGTGGGGCGAGCTGCGGTTTGACTTTGAGAACGGCACAGCCGAGATTGTCCGATTGGCAGATTGGGACACGATGAAATCAAACGTTTTTGCAAAAGCTGCGATACAATATGTGAGGTATCTTTTAAGGCAGGCATCCGCGAAGCAAGTTATCGTCTTGTATGTTAAATAGGTCACGACTTACCGGGTGCTTGCTTTCTTCATGAACTCCAGATAAAGACTGTACAGCACGGCGCAGACGGGAACGCTGAACAGCATCCCTAAGATGCCGAATGCTTCGCCGCCGATTGTAACAGTCATCAGCACAAGCAGTCCGGGAAGCCCAACGGACTTACCGACCACCTTGGGATAAATCAGGTTGCCCTCCACCTGCTGCAAAATGAGCAGAAAGAGAATGAACCACAGAGCCTTGCCGGGTTCTGCCAGCAGGATCAAAAACGCACCAAGACCGCCGCCGAGCCATGCGCCGAAAATCGGCACCAGCGCAGTAACAGCCACAAACGCCGAGACCGCACCGGCATACGGGATCCCAAGAATCAGCATTCCAAAGAAGCACAGAACGCCGATGATGACCGCTTCGGTAAGCTGCCCGCTGACAAAGTTTGTGAAGGTCTGGTTGGCCAGAGAGGCAATACTCAGAAGCCGCTGCGCCTTCTTTTGCGGAAGGACTGTCACAACGAGCTTTTTCATATGTGCCGCAACGACTTCCTTCTTTGCAAGCAGATACAGCGCAAAAACAAGTCCCAACAGAACATCCACCAAAACCGACAGGACAGAGGTTGCCGCGCCCCACGTCACGGTGAGGATGCCGCTTCCCTCGTCGCTGAGCAAGGCGGTGACCTTCTCAATCAACAGGTCGGGGTCTATGGCGTATTCAGGCAGTACAATGTTATATTTTGCGGCAAACCGGACAACGCCTGCCCACCACTGCCCGATTTCCTCCACATAGGCCGGAATGCTTTGAATAAACTCGTCGCCGGACTCCCGCAGGCTGGGGATCATCATAAACACCACGGCAAACAGAATCCCAAGGACGAGTACGGTGCTTGCGGTCAGGCACACGGGACGGGTCAGCTTTGCAGGAGCTTTGCGGCATACCTTGTTCCAGCAGCATTCCAACGGCCGAAGGACTACGTTGATCAAAAAAGCAATCGCGCCGCCGATCAGAAACGGAGTGAACAGCGCAAGCACCTTGCCAAGAAAACGCAAAACAGCGCCAAGGTTTACCAGCGCCCATGCGAATATGATCAGCAGCACCAATGCGCGGATGATGTAACGAATAATCGCCTTGTCCGGCCATTTGCGTTCCTGCGGCGCGGAATCCTCGTTTTTGTTACTGGCTGTGTTTTGCGGTTTCTTCGCCATGTTTCTTCCTTTCCGCTATTGTGCGCAGATCCGTTCAAATCCGAAAGCACTTTTGCAGGGCTTTATACTCACCCAATGCCAGGATCGTAATGTCACCGGACAATATAGTGTCCGGCGTAACAGAAACATCCGTTTTTCCTGCACGTTTGATGCCGAGAATGGTGATGCCGAACTTCCTGCGGACATCCAGCTCGCCAACGCTTTTCCCAATCCACGTCTCCGGCACTTCCACTTCAAAGATAGCGTGCTGCGCGTCAATCTCTATATAGTCAAAAATATGATCGGAAGTATATCGAATCGCCGCCCATTTTGCCATCTGTTTTTCAGGGTAGACCACTTGATCTGCACCGTTGCGGAGCAGAAACTTCGCCTGCACATCGCGTTCGGCACGGGATACCACGCATTTGGCACCCAACTCTTTCAGCAGCGAGGTGGTTTCCAGCGAGTTCTGGAAGTTGCCGCTGATGGTCACAAAGCAAACATCAAAATTTCCGATGCCGAGCGAACGCAGAAACTCCGCGTTGGTGCTGTCACCGATCTGCGCGTTGGTGACAAACGGAAGCACATCGTTGATCCGTTCCTCATTGGTATCGACTGCCATGACCTGATGCCCCAGTTGAGAGAGCTGCATGGCGATATGCCGCCCAAAATGGCCTGCTCCAATCAATAAAACATTTTTCATGGGATAGATGCTCCTTTGCTTATCCAATCGTGATTCTTTCCTGCGGCAGCTTTGCATTGCCGCTTTTTTTGCTGGACACCGCCGCATAAATGAGCGTAAGCCCACCGACTCTGCCCAGATACATCAGTGCGATCAATACCATTTGCGAGGGAATGTGCAGCTGCGGCGTAATACCCAATGTCAGTCCCACGGTGCCCACTGCCGACGCTGTTTCATACAGGCAGGAGGACAGTGGGAGATTCTCATATACGCTGATAAAAACGCCTCCGCCAAAGAACAGCGCAAGGTACATCGACAGAATGGTCGCGGCGGTTTTGACGGCACTGCAATCGACTCTGCGCCCAAAGAATTGGGCGCTGTCCCGCTGGCGGAAGGTCGCGGCAGCATTGGCAAGCAGAACTGCCAGCGTGGTGGTTTTCATGCCGCCTGCCGTGGAGCCGGGAGAACCGCCGATGAGCATCAGAAGGATCATCACGCCCAGCGATGCGCCGGACATGGCGGGTAGATCGACTGTGTTGAAGCCCGCCGTTCTCGGCGTGACCGATTGGAACAGGGCTGCCTGAACCCGCTCTCTGAGGGGAAGGGCATCAAAGTCCACAAAGAAGAAAAACAGCGCCGGAAGGACGATCAGCGTGAGTGTCGTAACGAGAATGACCTTACTTTGCATTCGATAACGGTGGAAATGCAGCTTGTTTTCGCAAATGTCATCCCACGTCAAGAAACCGATGCCGCCGGTTATGATCAGCAGCATGATCGTGATATTGATCACCGGATTTTGAACGTAACCGGTAAGGGACGGATACAAGTTGCCGTTCGTTCCCAGAATGTCAAACCCCGCGTTGCAAAAGGCGGAAATCGAGTGAAATACCGCCATCCAGATCCCGTGCCATCCGTAGTCCCGGCAAAACACCGGCAGCATGGCAAGCGCGCCGATCAGTTCAACCAGAAACGTTCCTCGTAGAATGAAGCGTGTCAGCCGGACGATCCCTCCGACCCTCGGCGCTGAGATGGCGTCCTGCATGGTGCTGCGCTGCATCAGAGAGATCCTTCGCCCGGACAGCAGCGCAAACGATGCCGCCACGGTGACAACACCAAGCCCGCCTATCTGAATCAGCGTCAGGATCACAGCCTGCCCGAAGACCGACCAATAGCTGCCGGTATCCTGCACCACAAGCCCCGTTACACAAACAGCGGAGGTCGAGGTAAACAGCGCTTCATGGAACGGCGTTACGCCCCCAGCTGTTGTGGAGAGCGGCAACATTAGCAGCAGTGCGCCCAGCAGGATCACCCCTGCAAAGCCCAATATGATGATTTGAAAAGACGAAAGACGGCGCTTTCTGCAAACCACTTCTTCCGACATCATCCTCACTCCTTGTGAATCGTGCGATGGATTTATTGTGCGCAAGTCAAACAGGTGCCACATTGCCTGACTGTGATGAAGGATACCCTGTACGCACTCAGATCGGAGACCGTGATCTCCAAATTCTGTACGGTAAAGGAATCGCCCTTGATGGGGACTCTATTCAGCTGCTCCATGACCCAGCCGCCGACGGAAACACTGTCCGATTCCAGCTTGATGTCAAAGAATTCCATAAAATCCTCCAAGCTGACGGAGCAGTCCACGCGGTAGGTATTCTCGTCCAGCTTTTCAAAATCTTCTTCCACCTCATCGTGTTCGTCCCAAATTTCACCAACCAGTTCTTCCAGAATATCCTCCATCGTAACAATACCGAGCGTCCCGCCAAAATCGTCTACGACTACGGCGACATGGGACTTCTGATGCTGGAGCATTTTCAAAATATCCCGGATTTTTGTGTGCTGATAGACGAACAACGGTTCCGTCATAATCTCCGCAATGGTTTGATCCGTCATCTTGCCGTTGATATAGAAGTCCTTCTGATGAAGAACACCGACGATCTGATCGATGGTATCCCGGTAGACCAGCAAGCGGGAGAAGCGGGACTGTGTAAAGGCCCTGGCAATTTCCTCGTGGCTTTCGTCGATGTCCACGGCCTCCAATTCGATTCGATGGGTCAGAATTTCTGCCGCCGTCAGGTCGCGGAACTCAAGGGCGTTGCGCAGCAGCTCACCCTCATTTTCGTCAATGCCGCCGTCCTGCTCCACGTCCTCCATGAAAAGGAGCAATTCCTCGTGGGACATTTTTGCGTCGTCATTTGTCTTGAAGAAGCGGGAAACCAGCTTTTTCCACTGGGAAAAGAGAAAATTCAGCGGGGTCAGCACCCAGATCCACAGCCGGATAAAGGGCGCACTGAACATGGCAAAGCGCTCCGGCGTGTCCTTTGCAACGCTTTTGGGGGTGATCTCGCCAAAGATCAGGACAACGACCGTGACCACAATGGTGGAAACGGTCGCGCCGATGTCGCCGTAAAGCCCAACGAACAGAAGTGTGCCGATGGACGCCACCATGATATTGACGATATTGTTGCCGATCAGGATGGTGGAGATCAGCTTGTCATAATCTTCGGACAGCTTGAGCGCCAACGCTGCCCGCTTGTTTCCGTTGTCCGCCAACACCTTGAGGCGGGTCTTGTTCAGGGATGAAAACGCCGTTTCTGTGGCACTGAAATAGGCGGACATGGCAATGCAGACCACCATTGCGAAAATGCTTCCAAAATAATTCATTTCAAACTCCTTTATGTTCTGTTCATACGATCATTTCATGCAAAAAAGACACACCTATACCCGATACCGCAGCAAAGGGCGTAGATATGCCACATACGAACAAACCATATAAGAGCAGTTACCGTTATCGTCGCTACTGTCATTTTCCACGGATTTCTTCCTCCTTTTTACTGTGTGCTTATATCATAGCATTTTTCCGGTGTAGATTCGGTAAAGAAACGAGTGCGGCGCAATATCCTCCTGTGAGAAATCTTGAAGCGCTTCCGCTTATGCGATATAATAACTGCTGGCAGTTATTTATACCACTGGATTTAAGCCGTTTTTCTCCCGGGCTTCGCCCGAAACCGAAAAACATGGCGTATTATACCGCAATAAATTTCAGGAGAAGCATGATGAAGAATCGACAGCGACAAAAGGATACTCTATTTTCGATCCTTATTTTTTGCAGTGCCTTTGCCGTCAATTTGCTGATTCAGAAGCTCTTTACCACGCAGACGCTTGTACCCATGATCTTTGTGTTCGGCGTGTTTTTGATCTCGCTGAAAACCCACGGGTATTGCTATGGCATCACTTCGGCAATTGTCAGCGTATTTGCGGTGAATTTTGCCTTTACCTATCCCTATTATGCCTTCGACTTTTTCGTGGAGGAAAGCATCTTATCTGCCGTCATTATGCTGGCAGTTGCCGTTTCTACCAGCACGCTGAATATTCGTATCCGCGATCAGGAGAGGCTGCGCTCAGAGAATGAAAAGGAGCGAATGCGCGGCAATCTACTGCGGGCGATCTCCCATGATCTGCGCACACCGCTCACCTCCATATACGGGTCCTCCTCCACGCTGATCTCCAAGTATGACGCGCTGCCAAAGGAGCAGCAGCTCAAGCTGTTGGGGGAAATTCAGGAGGACAGCGAATGGCTCATCCGCATGGTTGAAAATCTTCTGTCTGTCACAAGAATCGACGGTGCGAAGGTGGAAGTTGTGAAGACACCCACGGTTCTGGATGAGCTGATCGACTCCGTTCTCATGAAGTTTTCCAAAAAGCATCCGAATCAGAAGGTCATCACGCAGATACCGGAGGAATTTGTGGACATTCCCATGGATTCGCTCCTGATTGAACAGGTACTGCTGAATCTTCTGGAAAACGCTGTATTCCATGCAAAAGGTATGACGGAGCTGACGCTTTCTGTTTCTCTCGTGGGAGACAAGGCGGTATTTGAGGTTGCTGACAACGGCTGTGGCATCCCGGATGATGCACTTCAAAAGATTTTCACCGGAAGTTATGAAAAGTCCGCCGCGCCGGTGGACGGAACCCGCAGCAATATGGGAATCGGACTATCCGTGTGCGCCGCCATCGTCAAGGCGCACGGCAGCGAGATTACTGCGGAAAATAGGAAGGGCGGCGGCGCGGTATTCCGCTTTGCGCTGGAAAGAGGGGGTGAGGACGATGGGCAATAACAAGTACAAAATTCTGATCGTAGAGGACGAGGCCAACATCCGAAGCTTTATCAAAGCCAATCTGGAAACCAGCGACTATCAGGTGCTCTGCGCGGAAACCTGCGAGCTTGGCATGATGATGTATGCCTCCCATCATCCGGACCTCATCGTTCTGGATCTCGGCCTGCCGGATCGGGATGGGCTGGACTTGATTCAGAAAATCCGGGAATCGGACACAGCTCCCATCATTGTGCTCTCCGCCCGTACCAATGAGAGGGACAAGGTAGAGGCATTGGATCTGGGGGCGAATGATTATATCACCAAGCCCTTTGGCACGGAGGAATTGCTGGCTCGTATCCGTGCCGTTCTCCGCAGCCATCGGCACAGCGAAGAGAAGGAAAGTTCCCATGGTGGGAAATTCCGCCTGCAGGATTTGCTGATCGACTATGATACGCGGCAGGTCTTTGTTGGCAAAGAGGAGATCGACCTGACCCAGACGGAGTACAACATCATGGCGTTTCTCTCCGTTCACGCCGGAAAGGTGCTGACGTATGCCGCCATCATTCGGGCGGTCTGGGGGTATTCGGACTATGGCAGCGTCAAGAAGCTGCAAGTCAATATGAAGAACATCCGCAAGAAAATGGGCGTGACGCCCGGCGAAAAGCGCTACATCATCAACGAGCTTGGCGTCGGATACCGTATGCTGGCGGAGGATGAGGCATAGCGCTGCCAAAGTTCTGCGCCGCTTGACAGGCGTGTACAATGCAAATGAGCTTTTTCCGTTTCTATATCAAACGGAGAAGGCTCATTTTTGTTTGGGGGATCAAAGGAGTGAAACACCCTTGTATCTCTCTGCTTGTGCGTGGGGCAGCTTGAATATTCTTAGTAATGTTGCAGCAGGCGATTTTCACAACTGCGTATCGCCGGTTCCTCTACGCCATTTTTACGCCATTTCTGCGTGGGGATGCCTAGGGAAATAGGAACTTTTATGTTTTGACTTCATCCGAAAATACCTGTCCTATCAAGCTTTATCGGCATTTGTGCGTTTGCGGAGAGTTTCAGAAACAGGCTCGCTTTCGACAATACCTAATTTCATAGTTTTTCGCTCTCCTTATGCTTTAGAGGCGGCAGAGCCGCCAGTTTTACCGGATAAAGGCGCCCCGGCAGGCCGATGCCCACCGAGACGAAGCGTAAAATCGCCGGA
>ERZ773259.640-NODE-640-length-36886-cov-5.601396_pt1 | contig 36886 bp, 29 predicted proteins | sample MGYA00511961_ERZ773259 | MGnify/ENA primary metagenome ERZ773259 (study PRJEB29015, sample SAMEA2737775) | human gut metagenome | biome: human gut; feature: human-associated habitat; material: faeces | place: China | collected 2012 ...
GCATCAGGGTTTCCCCCATTGTGCAATATTCCCCACTGCTGCCTCCCGTAGGAGTTTGGGCCGTGTCTCAGTCCCAATGTGGCCGTTCACCCTCTCAGGCCGGCTACTGATCGTCGCCTTGGTAGGCCGTTACCCCACCAACTAGCTAATCAGACGCGGGTCCATCTCATACCACCGGAGTTTTTCACACTGTGCCATGCAGCACTGTGCGCTTATGCGGTATTAGCAGTCATTTCTAACTGTTATCCCCCTGTATGAGGCAGGTTACCCACGCGTTACTCACCCGTCCGCCACTCAGTCACAAACCTCTTCATCCGAAGAATCAAAGATAAGTGCTTCGTTCGACTTGCATGTGTTAAGCACGCCGCCAGCGTTCATCCTGAGCCAGGATCAAACTCTCGTTAAAAGTGTTTGTTCCGGTTCAGATAACTGCTAGCTATCTTTCCCTTTACTGTTTTAGGTTGACATTTTCATGTCTGTTCTGAATTTTTCTCTTTTAAGAATCTTTCAGGGTTATCTTGTCATCTGTTGTTTAATTATCAATGTTCTTTGTTGTCTTGCGACAGCTATATTAGATTACCACATCTCTTTTCGCTTGTCAACAACTTTTTTATTTTTTTGAGATTCTTTTTTCTGTCATTCATTTCTGTCTGTTCGAACCTCTGTTGTGTTCGCCGCATCTCTCAGCGACGAATGTTATTCTATCATGCCTCTTTCTAATTGTCAATACTTTTTATATTTTTTATTTTATTTGTACAATTGGCACAATTTGTCTTCCCATAGCTATCATTTCTTATCTACTTTCCTTAATGGATTGACCTTCAATCTCTCTCTTCCAATAAATCCGAAACTGTTTTGCATCAATTGACTCAATAAAGCGTTTTTTATACATCAAAAACTCTTCTAGATCCATCATAATATGATATAGTTTTGCCTCATTTTCAAACTCTTCAAAATTTCTCGGAAGAGCATGCTCTTTCATTTGCTCTAGCACCCTTTCCAGTTGTTTCATCTGTAATTTCGGATCGTTCATCTCAGTGACATGCTTTTTTACTTCTTTGATATAATCAGATATAATGTCTGCTTGTCTGGGAAGATTTCGAATTTTCTGCATCTCCGCATGCAGACTCTGCAGCACCCCACATTGTTTTAAGCGCATCTCAAAATAGTAAATATAATAGCTCGGATGTGAATGAAATGTATTATTCTGATACTCAACCGCCTGTTCTACAAATTCTTCCAAATCTTTTTCCAATGCACTGATGTCTCTCCACACATGTTCTCCAATTACCTGTTGTTTTAAATATCCTGCCAATTCTTCTAATATTTCCTGCATCTGGCGTTCTACATGACGCATACTTTGTATGATATCTTGTTCATGACTTCCATTGATGTGAAAGAGATTCAGAATAATCGCAATGGTAATTCCTATTCCGACAAGCAAAAACTCATCAAATATAAATGCAACCGAAAAGTCTTGTGTAGCCAAAAAATGTGTTCCGATTACTGCGTTGACAGAAATCGTATTTCTGCACCCTAATTTATCACAGATCAGTATCAGGAAAAACAGAAAAATCCCAAATTCAATCCATTTGCCAGACATCAAGTGAAAAATTCCCCAGCAAAGTGCAACTGACATCAAAAAAGTAAGGACTCTGAGGAGGGACAGCTTTAATGTCCCCCATTTTGTCGATACGAGCGAAAGCATGGCAATAATCCCTGCCGAAGGCGCAAACTGCAATCCTATCTTTTCCGCAATATAAATTGCTGCACTTCCTCCGATCGCAGTTTTTAATGCCAGAAGCAACAACTTTTGCCTTTTTAATTTTACATGCTCACTCATATGTTTCTCCTAAGTCCTTTCTCCTATTTTTCTTTCACTACTCCTCTATGATAATTCCAGTTTTCCTGTATACAACTGATAATAGGTTCCTTTCATCTGAATCAGATCTTCATGATCTCCACGCTCAATGATCTTTCCATGTTCCAATACGATAATCGCATCACTATTGCGGATAGTCGATAATCTATGTGCAATTACAAACACGGTACGACCTTTCATAAGATTATCCATACCTTTTTGCACGATACTCTCTGTTCGGGTATCGATACTTGATGTCGCTTCATCCAAAATCAGTACCGGTGGATTCGCAACTGCTGCTCGCGCAATCGAAAGAAGCTGTCGTTGTCCTTGGGAAAGTTCCTCTCCATCACCACTTAATACTGTATCGTATCCATTTGGGAGCATTCTGATAAACTGATCCGCATGAGACAGTCTTGCTGCTTCATACACCTCTTCATCTGTCGCATCCAGCTTTCCATAGCGAATATTTTCCATAATCGTTCCTGTGAACAAATGTGTATCCTGCAGTACAATGCCAAGCGAACGTCTCAGATCATCTTTTTTAATCTTTGTAATATTAATTCCATCATAACGAATCTTTCCGCCCTGAATATCATAGAAACGATTAATTAAATTCGTAATTGTCGTCTTTCCGGCTCCTGTGGAACCAACAAACGCAAGTTTCTGTCCTGGCTTTGCAAACAAACTGATGTCCTGAAGAATAACTTTGTCACTGTTATATCCAAATGTGACATCCTCAAAGCGGACATCTCCTTTTAGCTCTGTGTAAGTAACTGTTCCATCTGCTTCGTGCGGATGTTTCCATGCCCACATACCAGTTCTCTCTTTGCACTCTACAATATTTCCCTGTGCATCTTTCTTTGCATTGACAAGCTCTACATATCCTTCATCCATTTCCGGTTCTTCATCAATCAAGTTGAAAATACGTTCCGCACCTGCCAGCGCCATTACAATCGAGTTGAACTGCTGCGCTACCTGCATAAACGGCTGTGTGAAACTCTTTGTAAACTGCAGGTAAGATGCCATCACTCCAAGCGTAATTCCTCCAACTCCCCGAACAGATAAAAATCCACCGAGTACGGCTGTCAATACAAACTGAAGATTTCCGATATTTCCAATAACCGGTCCCATCATGTTTGCAAACGTATTTGCATTTGCCGCGCTTTCGAACAGCTGCTCATTTAGCTTGTCAAATTCTTCTTTTGATTTATTTTCATGATTAAACACTTTTACAACACGCTGTCCATTCATACGTTCTTCTACGTATCCTGTCACATCAGCAAGTGCAATCTGCTGGCGAACAAAGAATTTTCCACTGTTTCCACCGATTTTCTTTGTCACTAACAGCAACACACCAATCATCACAACCGCAAGTACAGTTAGTAACGGACTTAAAATAAGCATAGAAATAAATGTTACTATGATTGTAAAAAATGACATCAATGCCTGCGGAATTGACTGATTGATCATCTGTCTCAATGTATCTGTATCATTTGTGTAAAGACTCATAATAGAACCATTTGTATTCTGGTCAAAGTAGCGAATCGGAAGCGTCTGCATATGCTCAAACATGTCATCTCTGACTTGCTTTAACACACCCTGACCAATCGTTACCATCATTCTTGTATACACAAAAGTAGAAACAACTCCCACTAGAAAAATACATCCCAGCACCGCCATAGCCTGATATAATTCCGCAAAGTTTGGCTGCTTTTGTCCGATCAACGGAATGATAAAATCATCCAATAAAAATTTCAAGGACAACGATACTGATATAGATGCCACAGAACTTAATAAAATACAGACAAACACAATAACAAACTGCACTTTATACATTCCTGTTACATATTTTAGGAGACGTTTTGCTGTCTTTGCCGTGTTTTTAGACACTCCGGATTTTTGATTCTTACTCATCGTCTCCACCTCCTTTTACTTGTGACTCGTATACTTCTCTGTAAATTTCATTTGTTTCAAGCAATTCTTTTGAAGTTCCGATTCCGCTAATGCGGCCTTCATCTAATACAATAATCTGATCTGCATCTTCTATAGAAGAAACCCTCTGTGCAATGATAATTTTCGTTGTATTCGGAATTTCTTCCCTAAATGCTTTTCGAATCAATGCATCGGTCTTTGTATCAACCGCACTTGTCGAATCATCCAAAATTAAAATCTTTGGTTTTTTCAGCAATGCCCTTGCAATACAGAGACGCTGTTTTTGTCCACCGGACACATTGTTACCGCCTTGTACGATCATCGTATTATATTTATTCGGGAACTCCTGTACGAAACCGTCTGCCTGAGCCAATTTACAAACTCTTTGTACCTCTTCGTCGGTTGCATGTTCGTTTCCCCAACGGATATTTTCATAAATTGTCCCTGAGAAAAGAACATTTTTCTGTAATACCATGGAAACCTGATCTCGCAGCGCCTCCAAATTATATTCTCGGACATCAATTCCACCTACTTTTACACTTCCACCTGTCACATCGTAAAGTCTTGGAATCATCTGAACAAATGTTGATTTTGCACTTCCGGTTCCACCGATAATACCGATTGTCTGACCTGATTTAATGTGTATGTTAATATTTTTCAAAGACAGGTTGCCACCTTCTCCTGCATAACTAAAGTCTACATTTTCAAAAGATATGGAACCGTCCGGAACTTCTTTTACTGCGTCTTCTTTATCCTGCATCTCCGGAACTTCTTTTAACACTTCTTCAATACGATCTGTAGATGCCTCTGCAATCATAATCAAGACAAACACAAAAGTCACCATCATCAGTGACATCAAAATCTGTATTGCATACACCATAATACTTGTCAGTTCGCCGGTCTCCATCGTCTGGAATACAATATTGCGTCCCCCCAGATACACGATCAGCAATACTACGATATACATCGTAAATTGCATCACCGGAGAATTCCATGCTACAATTTTCTCCGCTTTTGTAAACAGGCTATACACAATTTTTGAAATTCCATGAAATTTTTCAATCTCATGATCTTCTCGTACATATGCTTTCACAACACGGGAAGCATTGACATTTTCCTGCACAGAATTATTCAAAATATCATATTCGTCAAACACCTTTATGAAATGCGGATGCGCTTTCTTCGCAATAAAAATGAGCGCGCCTCCTAAAAGCGGAATCACTACCAAAAACAACAGCGCAATCTCTACATTGATCGTGAGTGTCATAATCCATGACAGAATCACCATAATCGGCGCCCTCGCCAAAAGACGGATACTCATCATATATGCCATCTGCACATTTGTAATGTCGGTTGTCATTCGGGTCACCAAACTCGGTGTGGAGAAATGATCAATATTTTTAAATGAAAAATCCTGTATTTTATAAAAAATATCATGTCGCAGATTTTTCGCATATCCCGCTCCTGCTATTGCAGCAAATTTTCCTGCCAGCACACCAAACCAAAGCGCAAGCATTGCCATCACCACGAGAATCACACCCATTTTTACAATGTATCCTAAATCTCCTTTGGCAATTCCCACATCGATAATTTTTGCCATCTGCAATGGAATCAAAACTTCCATAAACACTTCCAGGATTACGAAAAGCGGTGCCAGTACAGATTGCTTTTTATATTCTCGAATCGATTTTAGTAATGTTCTATTCATTGTTTTCGTTTTCCTCCTTTTTTTCTGCTTGTTGTGTCTCCGTCTGTGCAAGATTGTCAAACATCTTCCACAATACATACATGCACATCGAAAATTCTTCTTCTGAAATTCCTTTCGTCAGCCGCTTTTCCATAACGCGTATATTTTCCAGAATCTCTGCTCGAAGCGCCTCCGCCTTTTTGGTCGGTACAATCGTCTTAAGTCGGGCATCTTTCTCGGAAGATTCTCTGTAAATAAAGCCGTTCTTTTCCATCAGCTGAAGAATACCGGTTGCCGTTGATTTTCGTATCTGAAATTCTTCTTCTACATCTTTTTGGTAAATCTCTCTGTGCAACGTCTCCAATAGAATGAATTTCAATACATGCTTTTGCATCGTTGTAAGTCCGTCATCTCCACAAGGTATAATATTCTGACGTTTTAAGCGATGTGATAACATATGAATCAACTTTCCTGCATGAACCTTTTGTCTTTGTCCGTCTGTTTCCTGCACATCTTCACTTCCTTTCATTAGTTAGTTTCCTAACCTTTAACAAGTATAATGAAAGAAAATTTTATTGTCAAGAGAAAAGATATTCATATTTTCTTTTTTGTTCTCTTTATACTTTCCCTTACTCTTTCTCCATCGTTGTGATTGACACCTTTTTATAGGAATCTCCCTCTAAATTCTTCCATGTAAATGTCTCATCTTCCATAATCATATAACTATGCTCCGAATCCTCTTTTGGGATAGATACAGAGCCCGGGTTCATATAAATAATATTGCCAACGGTTCGATATGCTGGCACATGAAAATGTCCGTTTAACAAAATATCGCCCGCTTTCAGCATCGGAAGATGTTCTGCGTTAAATGTATGTCCGTGTGTGGCAAATATCATGCGGTCTTTTACATATAAAATACAGTACTCTGCCAAAACCGGAAATTCCAATACCATCTGATCCACCTCTGTATCACAGTTTCCACGGACGCAAAGAATGTCTTCTTTGATATCATTCAACATCTGAATCACTTTCTTTGGATTGTATTCTTTTGGCAAATCATTTCGCGGTCCGTGATATAATATATCACCTAGAAGCAGCAGCTTATCTGCTTTCTCTCTCCGATAGGCCTCAATCATTTTCTCACAATAAAATGCAGAACCGTGTATATCTGATGCAATCATAATCTTCATATTCTCTTCTCCTTTTATACAAACTTAGGCGATACTATATTAGCATCGCCTCATTTCTTATTTTCTTTATTCTCGTTCATGATAGTTCCGGAAAAACTCTGATAACCCATTTAGTGTCTTCAATAATACCGGGATCTCTTCTTCTGTCAGTTTATCCACAACCGCCTGTGTCATCTGCGTATGGAAATCTTCGTGATGTCGATACGCCTTCTCCCCCTTCTTTGTCAGTCTGATATAGACAACACGCCTGTCCTCCTCACTGCGAATTCGGACTGCATATTTTTTATTCACCAGGCTGTTCATAGAAGTTGTCAGAGAGCCAACTGTAATATTGAGCTTTTTTGCAATCGCAGACATGTTGTTACCTTTGCCTAATCCGATTGCTTCTATAATGTGCATATCATTATTACTGATGTCTTTATATTCCTCCGTAATAATTGCTTTTTCTTCCAGTTCCCAGATCTCATTGAACAAGTGAACCAATATATCATTGATCGTCTCATAAGCATTCACGTTATTCTCTCTCCTTCAACCAGAATATCTTTCCTTTTCTATTATACACATTCTTGCATCAAATTCGCAATGACTTCTTTTACAGTTTCTATTTTCTCTGCTCGATAAGCATTTGCACCACAAAACAGCAACCCCTCTTCTGTATTTCCTTTCGCCGCTTCTATGAGCGCTTTTGTGATACAATATGGGATTTTTCCAGGATCACATTTTGCAAGACAATGATAGCATTTTCTTGGAGGTATGTTCTCACCTCGCAGCACACTCTCAAGCATTGTATTTTTGATTGCTCTCCCCGGCATACCAACCGGACTTTTCACAATTACAATATCTTCTTTACAAGCTTTGATATACGCTTGTTTATACCGGATATCTGCGTCACATTCTTCTGTCGTGACAAACCTTGTTCCCACTTGTACTGCCTGAACTCCCAAATTCAATACATGTTTCACTTTTTGCGGTGTGTCAATCCCTCCTGCCACCGCAATCGGAATCTTTGTGTCATACTTTTTCGCATAACTATCGACTGTCTTTTGAATGTTTCCGATCTCATGGGCATATTTTTCATCTGTATAATACGAAAGTTCTTCTTCTGAAAAACCAAGATGTCCGCCGGCTTTTGGTCCTTCAATGATCACCATATCTGCCGTTCGTCCATATTTTCTATCCCAATATTTTAAAATAACATTTGCTGATTTACAGGTAGATACAATCGGAGCAACCTTTGTATTACTTCCTTTTACATATGCAGGCAGATCTACCGGAAGTCCTGCGCCGGATACAATAAGATCGGCTCCTGCCTCCACTGCTGCACGGACATATTTCTCATAATCTCTCATCGCAGTCATAATATTGAATCCTACTATTCCATCTTGCGCAATACTTCTTGCTTTCCGTAATTGATTCTCTATTGCCCGCAAATTCGCTTCCAACGGATTTTCTTCAAAATCCGGCTCCAAAAAACCAATCTGCGCCGCAGAAATCAGACCAATCCCACCTTCTCTTGCTACCGTTCCAGCCAAATTTCCCAGACTGATTCCAATCCCCATACCGCCCTGTATCACCGGAACTTTTATTTCTTTTTCTCCTAGTTTAAACGAACCCATCCTTTTCCCTTCTTATACGTTAGTATTTTCGAAAACGCGCATATCGATGTTCCATCAATTCTCCCTCTGTCATATTGGAATAGACACCAAAAAACTGTCCCATATAAATAGAAAGCCTTTCACAGACCCTTCCCATCCGATCTGCTGTCAAATCTGACTCTTCAAAAATCACGCGCTCCACAACACCCATCTGTTTTAAATCTTCTGCTGTAAGGCGCATGACCTCCGCAGCCTCCTTCGCCTTCTTGCTGTCTTTCCATAAAATAGAAGCAAATCCTTCCGGTGAAAGGATGGAGTATACGGAGTTTTCCAACATCCACACTTCATCTGCCACTGCCACGGCAAGCGCTCCACCACTTCCACCTTCTCCAATTACAATCGAGAGCACAGGAACTTTCAACCCAGACATTTCAAATAGATTTCTCGCAATTGCTTCTCCCTGACCTCTCTCTTCTGCCTCCAGACCGCAAAATGCTCCCGGCGTATCTACCAGACAGATGATTGGGCGACCAAACTTCTCAGCCTGTTTCATTAGACGAAGTGCTTTTCGGTATCCTTCCGGAAAAGGCATTCCAAAATTACACTCAATATTTTCTTTCGTTGTCCTTCCTTTTTCCTGCGCAATCACTGTAACCGGAATTCCCTGGAACTTTGCAATTCCACCGATAATCGCCTTGTCATCTTTATAACAGCGGTCTCCGTGAAGCTCTATAAAATCCGTAAACAGACGTTTGATATAGTCACTTCCGGTCGGTCGATCTTTTCTGCGAGACAGTTGAACACGCTCCCACGCAGACATCATCTTCCTTTCTGCCTCTCTTTCATTTTCCTCCTGCTGCCTTTCTGCAATCGGGATGTCTCTTTTTTGATGCATGGAAAGAATTTTTGAAAGTACAGCCTTCAATTCTTTTCGCGCTACAATCCGGTCAGTAAAAATTCAGAACGCTGAAATCCCTGCGGGAGTTTTTGTCCGATTGTCTGCTCAATGACTCTTGGACCCGCAAACCCGATCAATGCCCCAGGTTCTGCCAGAATCACATCTCCAAGCATTGCAAAACTTGCTGTCACTCCTCCGGTTGTGGGATTTGTCAACACCGAAATATAAAGGAGCCCTGCATCACTGTGCCGCTTCAATGCTGCCGACGTCTTTGCCATCTGCATCAGCGACACGATTCCTTCCTGCATTCTCGCTCCGCCTGAGCAGGCAAATAGAATGACGGGAAGTTTTTCCTCTGTCGCACGCTCAACCATACGCGTAATTTTTTCTCCCACAACTTCTCCCATACTTGCCATAATAAACCGGCTGTCGCACACACCAATTGCTGCTTTGATTCCATGAACCAAAGCGCTTCCAGTCAAGACAGCTTCATCAAGTCCTGTCTTTTCCTGCATCATTTTAATTTTCTCTTCATAGCCTTTATAATGCAGAGGATTCCTTGTCACCAGATCGGTATTCCATTCTTCAAAACTTCCTTCATCCGCAACCATCTCAATTCTATGACGTGCATGGATCCGAAAATAATTGTGACATTTCGGACAGATATAGTCTGCATTCTTTACGTCCTGCGCAAAAATTGCTGATTTGCAGGCATTACATTTTTTCAACAATCCTTCCGGCACTTCCGGCTTTTTGGAGCTGTTTTCTGTAAGCGAAATATAAGTATTCTTTTTAAACATGTTTTTTAGTCTCAACTGTATCACCTGCCTTTTTTTCTATCCTTTATCAACACATCTTTTCGGAAATGAATTCAATATCCACATTTCCCGCCTGATAATCCGGATGATTCATAATTTCATACTGATAGTCCACATTCGTATCGACCCCCTCGATAATCACTTCTCCGAGCGCGCTTCTCATCTTGGAAATCGCCTCTTTTCGAGTCTTTGCATGCACAATCAGTTTTGCGAGCATGGAATCATAATACGCCGGCACTTCATAGCCATTATAGACGGCTGTATCAATCCGAACTCCTTTTCCGCCCGGAAAATACACATCTGTGATCAGCCCCGGCGATGGACGGAACTGCTCTTTTGGATTCTCCGCATTGATCCTACACTCAATCGCATGTCCCCCAATCCTTACATCCTGCTGGCGATAGGAGAGTTTTTTCCCTGCCGCGATACGAATCTGCTCCTTGATCAGATCAATCCCTGTCACACATTCTGTGACCGGATGCTCCACCTGAATTCTTGTATTCATCTCCATAAAATAAAACTGCTCATTTGATTCCAGCAAAAACTCAATCGTTCCCGCATTGACATAATGTGCTGCCTTTGCTGCCTTTATTGCTGCCTGCCCCATCTTCTCACGAAGTGTATCTGAAATTGCTGCCGACGGAGATTCCTCTATCATTTTCTGATGATTTCTTTGAATGGAACAGTCTCGCTCCCCAAGATGAATCACGTTTCCATAGCTGTCTGCCAAAATCTGAAATTCAATATGGCGTGGATGCTGTACAAAATGTTCAATGTACATGGTGCCATCTGCAAATGCCATCTCAGCTTCTTTTTGTGCCGTCTGAAAACTTGCCTCAAATTCATCTGCATTTTGGGCGACACGCATTCCTTTTCCCCCTCCGCCAAGTGCGGCTTTTACGATGACAGGATAACCTATTTCCTCTGCAATCTTTGCTCCCGTCTTCGCATCATATATCGGCTCCTTACTTCCGGGAATGACCGGCACCCCTGCTTGGATCATCGTGTTTCTCGCCTCAGCCTTGTGGCCCATTTTGCGGATGACATCCGAATTCGGTCCGATAAAAGTAATATGACATTGCTCACAAAGCTCCACAAACTTGCTGTTTTCCGACAAAAACCCAAATCCGGGATGAATCGCATCTGCGCCTGATACAATCGTCGCACTGATGATCTGTTCCATATTCAGATAACTGTCTTTTGACGGTGCCGGACCGATACAGACCGCCTCATCTGCAAGCTGTGTATGCAGCGCTTCCGCATCCGCCTCTGAATAAACGGCAACGGTCTCAATTCCCATCTCACGGCATGCCCTTATAATGCGCACTGCAATTTCTCCTCTGTTGGCAATTAACACCTTTTTTATCATTTTCTCACCTATCCAATCATAAATGTCAATTCTGCGCTGACTACTATTTTCCCATCTACACTTGCTACCGCTTCACCGACTCCGACCGGTCCTTTTTGCCGAATAATCTTCGTCTCCAGCTTCACTTTATCTCCGGGTACAATCTTTCCTTTAAATTTGCACTTCTGAATTCCTCCGAAATATGCAATTTTTCCACGATTCTCTTCTTTTGCAAGAATTGCAACTGCGCCAACCTGCGCCAACGCCTCCACTGTCAGCACACCCGGCATAACCGGTTCCTGAGGGAAATGTCCGGCAAAAAAATCTTCTCTGTATGTGACACATTTATATCCTGTAGCAAACACACCCGGCTCATAATCCTCAATGTAATCCACCAAAAGAAACGGATGTCTGTGCGGAATGATTTCCTGAATCTGTTTTGTACTCAAATACCTCATACGTGATCTCCTCTTCTCAAATCTATCCGATGCGGAACAATGGTTGTCCATATTCCACCATCTGCCCATTTTCCACCAAAACTTCCTTGATTTCTCCTGTGTATTCACTCTCAATCTCATTCATCAGTTTCATCGCCTCCACAATTGCAAGTGTCTGACCGCTTTTCACCTGATCGCCAACCTGTACAAATGGATCCGCATCTTCCGAAGGAGCCGTATAAAAAGTTCCAACTAACGGAGACTTTACCACACACCCCTCTTGTTTTTCTGCCCTTACAGGTGCTTCCGGTACCGGAAGTTCTTCCTCCTGATAAACAGTTACCGCTTTTGCGGAACTTTCTTTTTGCAAAGATAGCTTTACGCCCTTTTCTTCATATTTAAAACTATTCAATGCGGACTTTGACACCACATCAATCAATTTCACAAGCTGTTCAAATTCCATATTTTCACACCTATCCTTCATATTTCTTGACAAGCAGCGTCGCATTATGTCCGCCAAATCCCAAAGAATTACTCATCGCATAACGAATCTCTTTCTCAATCGGCGCTCCGACTGCATAATTCAAATCACAATCTGCCTCCGGTTCTTTTGTTCCCATTGTCTGATGAATAAACCCTTCCTGTATCGCTTTTACACAGACGATCAATTCCACCCCGCCTGCTGCTCCAAGCAAATGTCCAATCATTGATTTTGTAGAATTGACGACGACATCTTTTGCCGCCTCACCAAATGCACTTTTAATCGCATACGTCTCGAACAAATCATTGTGATGTGTGCTCGTGCCATGTGCATTGATGTAGGCAACTTCTTTTGGCTCTATCCCCGCTTCTTCCATCGCAAGCAGCATCGCTTTTGCCGCACCGCTTCCATCTTCTGCCGGAGATGTAATATGGTAAGCATCCCCTGTTGCACCATAGCCGACAAGTTCTGCATAAATATTTGCTCCTCTTGCCTTTGCATGCTCCAACTCTTCCAGTACAACGATCCCAGAACCCTCCCCAATCACAAATCCGCTTCGGTCTTTGTCAAACGGAATTGACGCCCGCATCGGATTTTCCTCTGCCGTAAGCGCAGTCAATCCGGTGAACCCTGCCACTCCTGTCGGGCAGATTGCACTCTCAGTTCCTCCTGCAACCATCACATCTGCATCGCCATATTGAATGGCACGAAACGCATCTCCGATGGAGTTTGTCCCTGATGCACATGCGGTTACAACATTCGTACACTTTCCTCGTGCTCCTAATTGTATGGAAACATTCCCTGCTGCCATGTTAGAAATCATCAGCGGAACCATCAATGGATTGACTCTCGAAGGACCCTTTTCCATAATCTTTGTATACTCTCGCTCCACGACCTGCAGACTTCCGATTCCGGATCCAACCATCACTCCCACACGGAACGGATCTTCTTTTTCCATGTCAATTCCCGCATCTGCAAACGCTTCTTTTGCCGCAGCTACCGCGTATTGAGAAAATGGCTCCATACGTTTTGCCGCTTTAAAATCCATATGATCCTTTGCCTGAAAATCCTTTACTTCCGCAGCGATCTTTACTTTATACTCTGAAGTATCAAATTTTGTGATCGGTCCGATTCCTACTCTTCCCGCTCTGATACTGTCCCAAAATTCCGTCACACTGTTTCCGACTGGGGTGATCGCCCCCATTCCTGTTATTACAACTCTCTTTTTCATGCGCTCCTGCTCCTCCTTTTAAATTACCATTCCACCGTCTACATGAAGCACCTGCCCTGTAATATAGCCGGCCTCCTCCGACGCAAGAAATGCTGCCGCATTTGCCACATCTTTTGGACTTCCAAATGTTCCAAGAGGGATTTTCGCCTTTGTCTCTTCCTTCACCGCATCTGAAAGAATCTCCGTCATCTCAGTCTGAATAAATCCCGGAGCAATCGCATTTACCGTAATATTTCTGGATGCAAGCTCTTTTGCAGCAGACTTCGTCAGTCCGATCAGCCCGGCTTTGGACGCTGCATAGTTTGCCTGTCCCACATTCCCTGCAACGCCTACAACCGAAGACATATTGATAATTCTTCCCTGACGCTGTTTCATCATATATCTTGATGCGAACCGGATACAGTGAAATGCTCCCTTCAGATTCGTCGCAATCACGTCATCAAACGCCTCCTCTGACATTCTCATCAGCAGACCATCTTTTGTGATGCCCGCATTATTCACAAGAACATCAATTCTTCCATATTTATCCACAATCTGTTTGATAAATGTCTCGCATGCCGCAAAATCAGCCACATTGCACTGCATAATTTCTGCATTTCCTCTATGCTCCAAGATTTCACGCTTCACTTCTTGTGCATGTTCCTTTGAACCGTTATAGTTAATGATCACAAACGCACCTTCTGATGCAAATCTTTCCGCAATCGCTTTGCCGATTCCTCTTGATGCCCCTGTGATGACCGCTATTTTCCCCTGTAACATATATTTTCTCCTATCTTTTCCACATCTTCCCACTCACTGACATGGAAAACCTTCACTTCTTTATTGATTTTACGTATAAATCCTGCAAGCGTCTTGCCCGGACCAATTTCCACAAACATATCCACACCGTCCGCAATCATTTGTTCCACACTTTGCTGCCATCTCACAGAAGAATATACCTGCTTCTCCAAAAGAGGTTTCGTATCCTCAATATCTGTGACATACTGCGCAGTCACATTTGTAACATATGGTCTTTCCAGCTCTTTGAACGAAATTCCCTCTAAAACTTTTCCTAATTTTTCTCCTGCTTCTTTCAAAAACGGCGAATGAAATGGTCCGCTTACATTCAGTAAAATCGCTCTTTTAGCGCCACTGGACAACAGCGCCTCATTTGCTTTCCGAACCGCTTCCGCCTTTCCGGTAATCACAATCTGTCCCGGACAATTGTAATTTGCAACAAATACATCTGGTATCTCCTCTAAGACAGCCTCTACCGCTTCTCCTGACATTCCAAGAATCGCTGCCATTGCCCCGACTCCCAACGGTACTGCCTCCTGCATCAAAATTCCTCTCTGCCTTACCGCCATAATAGCATCTTGGTCATTAATTCCTCCTGCCATCGCCACGGCACAGTACTCACCAAGACTTAATCCCGCGGTCACATCCGGTCTGATTCCTTTGCTTTCCAACACCCTCGCCATCGCAAGACAGGTAGCTACAAGCGCTGCCTGTGTATATTCTGTCCTGTCAAGCTTCGCATTTTCTTCAAAACAAAGTTTCCTCATATCAAGCTGCAATGCTTCCGTTGCGGTATCGTAAATGTATCTTGCCACTTCACTATTTTCATAAAAATCTTTTCCCATGCCGGCTTTCTGTACGCCCTGCCCCGGGAAAATAAATGCTGTCTTACTCATAAAAGCCGGTTCCTTTCATCAATGAATCTGTCTCCCTCACCAGTTTTTCAATCAGTTCTCTGCAGGTCATCTCTTCTTTGACCATTCCTGCAATCTGACCTGCCATCACACTCCCGTGTACAACATCGCCTTCTACTACTGCCTTTCGCAGACCTCCAAGCGTAAGCAGCTCCAACTCTTCAAAAGAGGCTCCTTCTTTTTCCAGACGAAGATACTCTTTTGTCATCTGGTTTCGAAGTGCACGCACCGGATGACCGGTTGTTCTGCCTGTCACTCTCGAATCAATATCCTTTGCCTTTAAAATACATTTTTTATAATTTTCATGCACCTGAGACTCTTTTGTCACTACAAAATGTGTTCCCATCTGAACTGCTCTTGCTCCCAGCAGAAACACTGCGGCAATTCCTCTTCCATCCGCGATTCCTCCGGCTGCGATGACCGGAATTGAAACCGCATCTACAATCTGAGGCACCAGAACCATCGTCGTATTCTCTCCGATATGACCTCCGGCTTCTGTCCCTTCTGCCACAATCGCATCTGCCCCGCAGCGCTCCATCCGCTTTGCCATTGCTACCGATGCGACAACCGGAATCACTTTCACCCCCGCCGCTTTCCACATCTGCATATATTTTTCAGGATTCCCAGCCCCCGTCGTCACAACAGGGACTCCTTCCTCGACAATAATCTTTGCCACCTCGTCCGCATTCGGACTCATAAGCATAATATTCACACCAAATGGCTTGTCTGTAAGCTTCTTCACTTCTCTGATCTGCTCACGCACCCATTCTGGCGGCGCACTTGCTGCTCCAATCAGTCCCAGACCTCCGGCTTCTGATACGGCGGCAGCAAGATGGTATTCTGCAACCCAGGCCATACCACCTTGAATGATTGGATATTCAATTCCTAATAACTTTGTGATCTCTGTCTTCATCATCTTGTTCCTTTTCTATTTTTCCAAATATGCTACCACCGCTCCAATGGTTGTTAATTGTTCTAAATCTTCTGATGGAATCTCTTTTTCAAACTCTTCCTCAAACGCCATTACCATCTCGAATAAATCTAACGAATCTGCTCCCAAATCTTCTTTAAAAGAAGTCGCCTCTGTAAGTGTCTCTACATCCGCTCCCAATGAATCTGCTACAATTTCTTTTACTTTCTCTAACATCTTTTTTTCTCCTTTTATCTCACTTATTTTTGATTCTGTTTTTATGTAATCCCAAAGGGAAATTACCACTCTAACAAGCTTGCTCCCCACGAGAGTCCTGCTCCAAATCCTGCCAGGACAAGCTTTTGCCCTTTCTTTAGTCTGCCTTCCCGATTCATCTCGTCTAACAATAACGGAATACTGGCAGAAGATGTATTTCCATACTCCTGCAGATTCATCGGAAATTTTGTCAGCTCTACCTTCATCCTTTTGGCAACCGCCTCCACAATCCGCCGGTTTGCCTGATGTAATATAAAATAGTCAATATCTTCTGCCATTAAGTGATTGTGTTCCATCACTTCTGCGATGCAAGCAGGAACCTGTCTTACTGCAAATTTAAAGCCCTCCTGCCCATCCATTTTCATAAACGAGCCTGTGTCGCACGTCAGCGCTTCTCCCTTGCTCCCATCGGAATGTGTCACCATATGGTATGACTCTCCCTCTTCTGCCCTGAGTACCACTGCCCCCGCTCCATCTCCAAACAAGATACAGGTGCTTCTGTCTTTCCAGTCCACGAGGCTCGATAAACTCTCCGCCCCGATCACCAGTACATTTTTATACATGCCGCTTGCGATATAAGCCTGCGCCGTATTATATGCAAACAAAAATCCCGTACAGGCTGCATTCAGATCAAAACAGGTCGCATGTACTGCATGAATCTGCTTTTGCACTTCACACGCCGTGCAGGGCAGAATCACATTCGAAGAAATCGTAGACACAATCAACAAATCGATTTCTTCCGGCAGCATCTTTGCCGATTCCAACGCTTTTTCCGCGGCTTGTGCCGCCATCGAAACCGTCGTGTCTGCCTCCACAATATGTCTCCTGATTATTCCTGTTCGCTCTTGAATCCACTCATCCGAGGTATCCACTATCTGGGACAGATTATGATTATCCAGATACCTTGACGGTACATAAGAACCCGTTCCACTTATTTTTCCTATCATTATTTTTCTCCAAACTATATTGTTTTTGTTTTCTTATATTTTTATTCTAAAGTATTTTGATATTCAAAGTATATCATCAAAAAAATATTTGTCAAGAGAAAGCTTGACATTGTGTGAAATATCAACACGTTTCATTCAAGTTTTTTTGTATATTATCATATTTTCTATTGCCATACACACATTTTTGTGGTAATATATTTTTTGTTAGCGGAAATGTCGGAATGGCAGACGAGCTAGATTCAGGTTCTAGTGTGGGTTACCACGTGTGGGTTCAAGTCCCATTTTCCGCATATAACTAAGATGCAGAAGCCTTTGATATACAAGGGTTTCTGTATTTTTTTATTTTCAGAAATCGTAAAAAGGAGTATCAATTATCTTCTAATCAATACTCCTTCTTACTTCGATTCTTCAATCATTCTTTTACCCTTTCTTCATTTTCCCATCTTTTCATTTCTCTTTCTAACATCTGCTTCCACAATCCTTAATAAGAATTGACATTCTCACTAACCAACCGTGTCTTGCAAATCCGAATTCCGAAACTATAATGGTTTTTCTTATGAGTGAAGTCCTCATTCTCTTACTATTCTGGTGGTCCGTACCTCCTGTTATAGATTTGCCTCTCCGATTCCGATATCTTCAAAGCTCTTACCAACAATAAATAAATTTAATAAAAAGATATTTTTATCTGTTATTAACTTTATTTATTTTGTTTATACCGTCATTATATCATCATTTTTATATTTGTCAATACATTTTTAATTTTTTTTAAAATTTACAGATTTTTACACTTATCTTTTTAATCTCTGCTCATATATCCAAAAAACAGCAATCGCCATTCTGCATGCAAGCATGCCAATGTCAATTGCTGTTTTTATCAGACCGTGAACTACCCACACTTTCCAGTTAGATCATTTCACTGTTCTTTCTCATATTTTTATATTCCGCAACAGATCTGTCAAATGTTTTGATATGTCCAAACAACCAGTCTACCACTCTTTTATTCACCTGTGCGACAAACGCATCCGATGGTCCTTCCTCTTCCTCTAACATCTCATGAAGATCATCGATTGCTTCCACAAATTCTTTGTGTTTTTCCTTGTGTTCTTTTATTCCCGGATATTCAATCTCTTCCTGAAGCTTTTCCTCTTCTTTGAAGTGATAATCCGTATATGTTGCCAGATAATTGAGCATCTTTACTGCTGTTGCTTTTTCACTTCCTTTTTCACAACTTCTAAGCAAATCCTGAATTTTCCCAATCAGTTCTTTGTGTTGTTCATCAATCATCTCATTCCCTGTTACTAAGCTTTCATCAAATTCTACATTATACATTGTGTTTACTCCCTTTCATTTTATATTTACACTACATTCCCGATTCAATCTCGCTGATCAGGCTGATATTGTTTTCCTCTACCATGCTCAATTCTACTGTATCCAATAGCTCACTGATCGAAAGTGTAGGTGTATACCATGATTTACTTTGGAAATATGCATCCAGATCATCCACTCCGAAGATGGCACCATGTCTTGCATAAATCTCATTTCTAGCAATACGCAATTCCTCTTTTGTATGTCCTTGAACCTCTTCTCTTGTCAGTTCTGTTGTCCCACTGTTCGGGAAAATATAATCTGTCTCTGTCGGCTCACTTACCGGTTCGTCTACTGTTCCATTCGTCTGATCTTCCGGGTCCTTCGTATCCGTATCTTCCTGTTTTTGCTCCTCTTTTTTGGAACTTTTCTGTTCTTCCGTCACTTTCGGCTTTTCTGATGACGGCTTTTTCTTTTCCGGACGATTCGCCACCACGGCAATCACTACTGCGACAATCGCAAGCACTACTGCTGCTCCTGCCAGACAGACAGCAATCTTTTTATCCAGTCTTTTCTTTTTTTCATGCGCAATGATCTCTTCCTGTATCGGATTCCAATCATCTGCTTTATAATAGACAACCGTCTTTTTCACACCTGCAAATTCTTTTCCGCTCAGAGAAATAGAATGTCCGTGCAGCTCAAGTGCCTTGCAGATATTATAATATATATTTTGCGCACTGGTTATACCAAGGCAATGTTCAACTCCCCATTTACGAAGTGCCAGACAAACCGCCTCCACAGAAAATGTATCGCAGCGTTCCGTGCTCTCACCACGCTCTTCCCATGCATTCTCTATCGCTTTTTTGAAATATTTTCTTGTATAATTCAATCGGTTAATGATCACGCCCACACTACAGTCCATCAGGTCCGCAATCTCATCCATTTTCAAATAATCAAAATAAAATGCAAACAGAGTTGCCTGATACAAATCCGGAAGCTGCTCCAAACTTTTGCTGATAACATCTACATTCTCATTCAGATGCTGCTTTTGCTTCGGATTCAGCTCCTCCTCTTCCATCTCCACAAAAGCTGCTTCTCTTTCTTTTCTCTTTTTAAAATGCTCGCATCCAATCCGATACACATGCTTTCCGAGCCACTCATATAAATTATCCAGCTGTATCTCATCTGCGGACCGATACAAATCCACATATACCGTCTGCATAAACAGCTTGATATCTTCCTCATTTTTCAAAATACTTTTCGCACGTAGATAGACAAAGTTATACGTCTGGGAGTAAATATAATTCAATCCGTCCTCTTCTTTTTGTTTCATCTGCCAAACGGCATTTTCCATTCCGTTCTTCATATCTGCTCTCTCCTGTTAGTTATGTCCTAGAGTATATTACTACTCTTAGTTTAACATGTTGCAGATAGGTAGGCAATATCTACTTCATTTTTATATTTTTCATGTAGACCGACACTGAGAACAGATAACATATAAGGAAGAAAATTCCTATGATCACAACACTTAAAATGTTGATTTCAAGTAGTTATGTGCGCATCATATTTCCTAATACTTTCACAGAAAAATAAGAGGATAGCGCCATCACAAGGAACGGTGACAAATAGGCAAACCGAAGTTCACACGCAATTTCTTTTTTTACAGTTCTGCTGCCCACGCCAATTTTGTCCAAGATAGCATAGCGTTCCCGCTCTTCAAATGCATCATTATAAATCTTCACAAAAATGATACTTCCACTCGCAAGTATGAATACCATAAACATGAAAATACACACCAAATAAATAATCTGAATCCAGCTTGCTTCCTGATCATCAGGATCAATTTTAATCAATCCTGCACAATCTACGCTCCCTTGCAGCGCCGCTACAGAAACCTCAAAATTTTTTACATCTTTAATTCTATAATTATACACATAAACTTCTTCGCCAATATTTTTCAGACTTTCATATTCATGATCATTGACAAGATAAAATTCTGTCATTTCCTGCAAATATCCAAGATACGGCTCCGTGGTCACATCTGCACATTCATAGGTCTTATCATGAATCTCTATAGCGTCCTCTTTCCTATCCGTAATCAATGACAGCAGTAAATGGCACTTTCATATGGACGAAGCATACCTTCCTCACCATCTTCCGAATAATTGCAAATCAATACCTCTCCACCCTGCCATTCTTTTAGCAGTGTACACGGAACTGTGTTCTCTGTAAAGTTTGACACTACAAGCATCTGTTTTCCTTGATATTCTCTTACATAAGCGAAAATATTCTCATCTTCTTCCAAAAGCAGCCGAAAATCACCTTCCGCAAAAATATCATATTCTTTTCGAAGTTGAATTAATTTCTGATAATAATAGAATACTGAATTTTCGTTTTCTAATGCTTTTTCTGCATTGATTTCCGTATAATTCGGATTTACTTCCATCCACGGTATTCCTGTTGTAAATCCCGCATTTACACTGTCGTCCCATTGCATCGGTGTTCTTGCATTGTCACGTCCCTTTGTATAGATAGATTCCATGATTTCTGCCTCTGAATATCCTTTTTGGAGACGCTCCTTATACATGTTGCGGATTTCAATATCTTGATATTGGTCGATACTTTCAAACCTTACATTGGTCATTCCGAGTTCTTCGCCCTGATAAATGTAAGGTGTTCCCTGCATTCCATGTAAGACCGTCGCAAGCATCTTTGCCGATTCCACACGGTATTCTTTATCATTCCCCCATCTGGACACGATTCTCGGAAGGTCATGATTATTCCAAAACAGGCTGTTCCAGCCACATTCAAAAAGCGCTGTCTGCCATTTTGCCAAATTTTGTTTGAGTTTTACAAATGGCAACGGACAAAAATCCCACTTTTCTTTCCCTGCCTCCTGATCTAACATCATATGCTCGAACTGAAATACCATTGAAAACTCACTTCCATCTGGATTGCTGTATAATTTTGCACGTTCCGTGTCTGCTCCCCAAGCTTCCCCTACTGTGATCAGGTCGCCCTTTTGAAATGTCTCTTTACTCAGTTCTCTGATAAATTCATGAAGTCTTGGACCATTATTTGTAATTTTCTGATCTGGTTCTTTTGCAATCTGGTCGATGACATCCAGCCTGAAACCGCCTGCGCCTTTTTCCATCCACCACAAAATCATATCATAAATTTCTTTTCTAAGTTTTGGATTTTCCCAATTTAAATCCGGCTGTTTCACGGAAAACTGATGAAAATAATATTGTTTTAATTCCGGAACCCACTCCCATGCTGGACCTCCAAACACTGAGCCCATATCATTCGGAAGAACTCCTTCTTCCCCATCACGCCACACATAGTAATCATGATATGGATTGTCTTTACCTTTTTTTGCCTCCTGAAACCATCTGTGTTCATCTGAAGAATGATTCAGCACAAGGTCAATCATAATGCGAATATTGCATTTTTTTGCTTCTGCGATCAAACGTTCCATATCATTCATATTTCCAAACATCGGATCAATATCCTGATAGTCTGAAATATCATACCCATTGTCATCCTGCGGTGAACGGCAGACCGGAGACAGCCAAATTGCATCAATTCCAAGCTTCTTCAAATAATCCAGTCTGTCGATAATTCCTTGAATATCCCCAATTCCGTCTCCATTACTGTCCTGAAAACTTCTCGGATAAATCTGATATACGACCGCATTTCGCCACCATTTCTTCTGTTCTTCCATATTATTTTTCTCCTTTTATCCTTCGAATCAATGTTCCATTTTTTTGCAATTTTCCATTCTCATACCCTCGTTGGAATAAGATTTCTCCCTGCTTTTCTATTTTCACTTCCTCTTTTGTACAATTCAATAAAATCTCCAATTGATTTCCCTCATCATCTAGCTTTACATATTCCACAAGCCGTGACTCTTTATAAGTATTCGGGAAATGAAAATACAGGCTTTTGAATGCCGTTTCTTTTCTGCGAAGTTCAATCAATGTTTTCGTCTCATGGATTCGCCGCTGATTTTCCACTGTATCAAGTTCCTCCCACGGCATACATCTTCTGCAATCCGGGTCATGTGCACCTTCCATTGCAATTTCTGTTCCATAGTAAATACACGGACTTCCTGGCATTGTAAACAACACAGCAAGTTGTTGATAAAAAATGTCCAAATTATTTAATCTGTTCATAAGCCGTTCGGTATCATGTGAATCCAAAAGATTAAATAACACATTGTTGCACTGCTGCATGTACATCGTATAACATCGGTTGATCATATATTCAAAATCTTCTTTGGTATCCTGCTCGTCCAAAAAGAAATCATGAATCCCACTCATCAACGGATAATTCATAACCGAATCGTACTCATCCCCCATCAACCACTGACTTGCATCATGCCATATCTCTCCCAGCAAATAGATATCTGGCTTAATGCTTCTCACGTGCTCACGAATTCGTTTTAAAAACCGGTGTGAAACTTCATTTCCCACATCAAATCGGATTCCATCAACATCAAATTCTTTAATCCAATTTTCACAGATCCCACAGAAATATTGAATCACTTCTTCGTTGTTTGTATTGAGTTTTGGCATATTGTCGATGAATGCGAAAGAATAAAATCTTTCATCTCGTGTATCTGCTTTTTTCTTAATATTGCTCCAATCGTTCACCATAAACCAATCTGCATACTTCGACTCTTTTCCGTATTCCTGTACATCACGCCACGGAACAAACTTGCTTCCACTGTGATTGAATACTGCATCAACCATCACTCGAATTCCATGCCCGTGTGCTTCTTTCACAAGCTGTGCAAACTCCTCGTTCGTTCCAAAATGCGGATCGATCTTTGTATAATCCGTCGTGTCGTATTTATGGTTAGACTCTGCTTCCATAATGGGATTCAAATAGATTCCATTGATTCCCAACTCTTTTAAGTAGGATAGTTTTTTGCGAATCCCTGCAAGATTTCCGCCAAAACGCTCATCATTTGTCACCTTTCCAGTCCTCCACGGAACAATTTCTGCAGTATTTCTTTCAGGTGTCCCATTACAAAAACGATCTGGAAAAATCTGATACCATACTGTATCGTTCACCCACTTCGGTGTCCGATTAATATCTGCCGGATTCATCCACGGCACGATAAAGCACTGCAACATTCTTCCGTCCATATTAATCTGCTCTTCGGTCAAAAAACCATCTTCAAAATAATACCATACCTCTGACTCTGTCTGCAGTTCAAAATAGTATTTACATCTTTTGTAAGTCGGAACAACTGTTGTTGTCCACCAAATCTGATATTTCAGCCGTTTCTTATAGCAGATTTCCTCTCGTTTCCCAATCCATCTCTCATTTCCGCCAAGAATACCTGCTTCAAACGGGTCTCCATAATGTATGAAGACCCGTTTCACATCGTAACCGGTTTTGAGATTGATAATAAGTTCCTTTTCATTCTTTGGATAGCTCATCTGCTCTGATGTCTTATGATAGACTCCGGTAAAATTCATATCCTGTTCCTCTCTTCTTATCTTTGTCTCATCTGTCTACTATATTTTTTCAAACTTATTTCCATTTGTCGCATATCTGGCATTCTCCACTCCCAGTTCGGACTCCCAACCGTACCAGGTGTATTTAGATGGGCCTCTTTTCCCATTCCTAAAATATCCGCCATCGGAACGATTGCATATTCAGCCTTACTCTTCCATGTATAAGCTAAAAGTCGGTCTTTAACAGAGCCCTGACGGATTCCTTCCCTTGCAAGAAAACGACGCACTTTTCGTTTTGCTGCAACAGACAATGCATCATACCATTCCATTAATGTATCATTGTCATGTGTTCCCGTATAGATGATCATATTTTCCACATCATGAAAAATATCTTTCGCATATTTTCCAGATGTATCAATTGAAAACACAAGTATCTTCATTCCTTTAAAATGATAATGTTCTTTGAGCTCCAACACTTCTGGTCTGAGATCTCCCAAATCTTCTGCCACAAGATTTACTTCAGGTATCTTTTCCAAAAGTGTGTCAATCACTTCATATCCCGGTGCCTCAATCCATTCTCCTTCAATTGCAGTCGGACAAGTAGCCGGAATCTTCCAGAAAGTGTCAAACGCACGGAAATGATCGATTCTGATAATGTCAAACAGCCGGCTACTGTATCCGATTCGATCCACCCAAAACTGATATCCATTCTCTTTGAGATAATCCCAGTCATAAATTGGATTTCCCCATCTCTGCCCTGTCGCACTGAAATAATCCGGCGGCACACCTGCAATGAAAGTCGGTCTTCCGTCTGTATCTAATAGGAAATTGTCTTTTCCTGCCCACACATCCACAGAATCCACACCGACGTAAAACGGCACATCTCCCATAATTTGAATTCCATTTTCATTTGCAGTCTTTTTAATTTCCATCCACTGGCAGAAAAATATATACTGTAAAAACATTTGATAAGCCGCCTCATGCGCAATCTCCAAAGGCACTTCCTTTTTAGCCTCTGGCCATGTCTTATCCGCTGTATCCCATTCATTCCAGCAACGATTCTCATTTTTTTCTTTTAATGCACGAAACATCCCATATTCTAACACCCAGCTCTGCTGTGCAAATGTTTTATAATCGTCTGTTTCTTCAAAACGAGAAAATGCCTCTCTTAAATAACTTTCTTTCCATGCTCGGACTTGATCGTACCGGACATGAGTTTCCTTTTCTAAAAATGCCGGTGGTAGATCTTTTAAAAGTCCCTGTTCATATAATGTTTCCAGACTGATATAAATCTCATCTCCTGCGCAGGATGAATATGGCTGATACGGAGAATTCCCGTATCCCACCGGATTCAGCGGCAAAATTTGCCAGATTTTTACACCTGCTTCTTTTAAATAATCAAGGAAATCTTTTGTTTCCCTTCCCAGTTCTCCGACTCCCGTACGCGACGGGAGCGAAGACACGGGCATCAATATCCCTGTTTCTCTCATAATCCTATCCTCTTTATGATAATTTCCAAATATCTTCATTATACTCTGCAATCGTACGGTCTGCTGAAAAGTATCCTGCCTTTGCGATATTTACAAGGGCTTTCTTCGCCCAAGTTGTCTCATCTTCATAATCTGCCAACATCTGTTCTTTCTTCGCAATATACTCTTTGATATCAAGCAACGCCATGAACCAGTCTTTTGATATGATTTCCTTATAAAGTCTTCCAAGATTTACAGGATCCCCAATCTGAATCAGCTCTTTGCTGATAATAAAATCTACAAGCTCTTCCACAAGTACATCACTCTCATAGATCTCGCGTGAGCAATAACTTGCCTCGTCATATAACTTGATCACATCTTCTGATTTCTTTCCAAAAATATAGATATTGTCGTCTCCAACAAGCTCATGAATCTCTACATTTGCACCGTCTTCTGTTCCAAGTGTCACAGCACCATTTAACATAAACTTCATATTTCCAGTCCCTGATGCCTCTTTTGACGCAAGAGAAATCTGCTCCGAAATATCACATGCCGGAATTAGTTTTGCTGCTTTCGTCACATTGTAATTTTCCACCATGACAATCTTCATATATTTGCTCACAATCGGATCATTCTCAATCAACTGCTGCAGGCACAAAATCAAATGAATAATGTCTTTTGCAATCGTGTAAGCCGGTGCTGCCTTCGCTCCGAAAATCATCGTCAGCGGACGTTTCGGTAAGTTTCCTTTTTTTATCTCTTTGTATTTATAAATCGCATAAAGTGCATTCATCTGCTGTCTTTTGTACTCATGAAGACGTTTGATTTGAATATCAAATACCGAATTACTGTCAATATCTAAATTCTGCGTCAGCTTCAAATATGCTTTCAGCTCTTCCTTCGAGTTCTTTTTAATTTCTCTTAGTTTTTTCAAAACAGTTTCGTCATCTTTATATGCAATCAGTTTTTCAAGATTTGCTGCATTTTCCATATACTTTGGACCGATTAATTCTTTCAAGTAGGCGGAAAGCTCTGGGTTACAATGAACAAGCCATCTTCTAAATGTAATTCCATTTGTCTTGTTATTAAATTTTTCCGGATAAATGTCATAGAACGGTTTCAGTTCAGACTCTTTTAAAATTTGTGTATGAAGTGCCGCCACACCATTTACTGCATACCCAAAGTGAATGTCGATATGTGCCATATGCACACGATCCATTTCGTCGATAATATAGACACGCTCATCGTGATAATCTCTTCTCACACGTGCATCCAATTCACGAATAATTGGCATCAGATGCGGTACAACTTTTTCTAAATACGAGATTGGCCATTTTTCTAACGCCTCTGCAAGAATTGTGTGGTTCGTATATGCACATGTCTTTCTCACTACGTCGATTGCTGTATCCATATTGAACCCTTTTACAGTCAACAGACGAATCAATTCCGGAATGACCATCGTTGGATGTGTATCATTGATCTGCACTGCAACATGTTCATTCAGTTTGTAAAGATCATATCCATTGTCTTCAGCCTCCTTCAGGATTAACTGCGCCGCATTGCTTACCATAAAATACTGCTGATAGATACGAAGTAATTGTCCCGCCTCATCGCTGTCATCCGGATAGAGGAACAATGTCAGATTTTTCTGAATATCTGTCTTGTCAAAATTAATTCCATCCCCAATAATGCTCTCATCCACTGTATCAATGTCAAATAAATGAAGTCTGTTGCATCCGCTCTTATATCCCGGTACATCGATATCGTACATAGTAGAAGTCAATGTAAAATCTTTAAACGGTACTTCAAACTTTACATCTGTCTTTGTCAGCCAGCTGAAGTCTGTAATCCATGGATTTTTCTCTTCCTTCTGCTTGTGGTCCACAAATCTCTGACGGAACAATCCATCATGGTAGTTTAATCCGACACCATCCCCATTCAGTCCTAAAGTTGCAATTGAATCAAGAAAACATGCCGCAAGACGTCCAAGCCCGCCGTTTCCAAGAGACGGTTCCTGCTCGATTTCTTCAATCTCCGTGATATTATGACCGTGTTTTTCCAGTACTTCTTTTGTCTCATCAAACAAACCTAAGTTGATCAGATTGTTAGACAACAGTTTTCCAATCAGAAACTCGGCAGAAATGTAATACAGTTTTTTCTTTCCTTCGTTTCTTTTAGCACCTTGCATTTTCTCTTTTGTCAAAATCAATAAGGCAGTATAAATCTCTTCGTTTGATGCCTCTTTGATGCTCTTTTTATATTTCTCTTCTAAAATCTGCTCTAATAACTTTTCCATCTTATTATTCTCCTTCTCTTTTTTCAATTACCGCATAAACTCTCAATATTTCACCGACACTCCAAGCCTGTGCAAAACAGCCCTTGGATCTGGTTGGATTCTCTCCGTCGTAAATTTCAGGAAGCTGTCCGATACAGCCTTCCCGCATCGCACTCTCTATCACTTCCAGCTGGTCTTTGACATCCGCTTTCGCCTCTTTGCTGTATCCATTCACTTTCAGATATGCCAAATAATACGCACCGAGCGGAAATGTCCACACAGTTCCCTGATGATATGCCATATCACGCTCTTCCATCTCTCCCTGATAGTTTGAATGAAATTCCTCATCTGCTATCTCAAGTGTCCGAAGTCCATAAGGTGTATAAAGCGTCTCGAACACCGTCTCCACAATCTGTCGTTCTTTCGTCTCATCCAGCATCGTAAACGGCATTGACACCGCCCAAATCTGGTTACAACGAATCTGTCTATCCGCTTTTGTTCCGGATACTAAATCTTTTAAACACCGTCTGTCTTCCATCCAGAACTTTTCCACAAAAGATACTTTTACCTGCTCTTTTAACTGTGAATACTCCCACGTCCGGTTCACAAGCGAAGCAAACTGCTCCATAATACACAGCGCATTATACCAGTACGCATTAATCTCAACCGGTTTTCCATGTCTTGGTGTCGGCAAAATCTCTCCTACACGCACATCCATCCATGTTACCTGCCACAATCCTTCTCCCGCCTGAATCAACCCATCTGAATCCATGCAAATTCCATAGTCGGTCCCTTCTCGATAACCTTTGATAATGCGCTCCATCACTGGATACATCTCTTTCACAAACGCCACATCTTTTGTTGCTTCGTAGTAGAGATATACACAATTGATAAACAATAACGCCGCATCTACCGTATTATAAAGTGGCTCATTTCCTCCTTCCGGAAAAAGATTCGGCATCAGTCCTTTTCGCTCATGCACAGCAAATGTACGCAAAATTTTTTTTGCCGTCTCATACTGCCCTGTCACTATACATACACCAGGAAGTGCTATCATCGTATCTCTTCCCCAATCTTCAAAAAACGGATACCCCGCAAGTATCGTACTTCCGCCTGTCGACTCTCTTTTTGATACAAACTGGTTTGCGCTTTTCGACAACTCTCTTGCCATTGGCATCACAAAAGCCGCCTGTTCTTCTAAGCTTCTTCGATATTTTCTCATACCTTCAATAATCAAATCTGCGTCCTGTAGCGCATTTTCCATCGAGTATACAATCTTTAACTTCACGCATTCCCCTGCTGGTACAAAAATACTGATTTCATGATTGGCCTTTGCAAGCCCCTTCTCTCTTCTTCCATCGCAGACATCATAACTATAAAAATAGATTTCCTCTTTTTCTTCGATCTTACGAATCTCTCCATTTGTCTCAAAGTACAATGTCATTCCCTCAGAGTATACTGTATCCCTTTCTAACGTAAACACTTGTGTGGACTTTGGTTCACTTCCTTTTCTTGTGAACTGAAAAAACGGTGTCACACGAAAGACCGCATCTTTTTTTTGACGATTCCATATTGTATAACGGACTGCAACCGTATTTTCTTCCTGCTTCATGCCGATTTCCTTTTGCAATTCTACTCCCTGCACATGGAATTTCCAAATCGGGCTATCATCATAGACAAATGCAGAAAGATACCGGTATCCCTCCTCTTTTGCTCCATCTGCAAATTCCTGAGTGGACAAGATAAACTCGTCCTTCCCAATTGCCAATGTCTCCGCAAGACGATGCACCATATTGTATCTGTGGTTTGGTGCCTGAATACAAGCCATTAGAAGTGCATGGTCATTTCTCGCTGCCGAACCTGTCATCGTCAAAGATGAAAATCCTCCAAGACCATTTGTCAAAAGATAGCAATTCTCCTGTCCTCTCTCTATTGTACTAAAATCTTGTTTTCCATATATCCATCTCATATTTCTAACTCCTCTGTCCAAGTACGAGCACACTCTTTGGAGCTGCCTTCGCACATCCTACTTTTTTCCCTTCCTTCCATCGAAAACTACTCTCTGAATCAACTAATATTTCCCAGTCTCCTTCTTTCAACTCTTTCGAAACTGTTTCCCTCGTACTGTTATATATCACACACAATGTTTTCCACTTTGATTCATACACTTTTCCTGTGTTATCCACAAAAAATCCAACAACACCTTCTGTTTTCCACTCTTCAAAGATTCGTTTCCATGCTCCTTCTGATTTATCGCATAATCCGGGAAGCTGTTTTCTGAGCGCAATCAGTCCCTGATAATACGTTCGCAAATCCGTATATCTATAGGCACGTTCCCAGTCGAGACGATTCAACTCAATCGGTGCATTATATGTATTCTCAAGCCCATCTTTCGTTCTTGCAAATTCTTCTCCTGATAAGAAAAACAGATTTCCCTGACAAGTCATATACATCGCCGCTGCCATCTTGTTGATGCGAATACGCTCTTCCTCATCTGAAATTGTCTTTTCAAGTTTATCCCACAATGTCCAGTTATCATGTGCGGATACATAAGTAATCACTTGACTTGGCGCTTTCACGTTCCGCCCGTCTGTGCTCCATGCGCGCACACTGTTTAAGATTTTTTCTTCCAAACCATTCGCTCCATTGACGAATCCCGGAATTTCTGCTTCAAATACATGTCCTTTGATTGCATCTCTCGTGTCATCACAAAACATTCCAATTTCACAATCCAACTGAGCAATATGTTTCTTCAACGCCGGGACTGCCGTCCCTTCTATCGCAGTCTCATCTGCTGCCCAAGGCTCTCCAAAAACTAATATCTCTCCTCGTCCATAACGGACATCAAGTTCTCGTCTGATTCGGTTCATCAGATCCACATCCAAAAGTCCCATCAAATCAAACCGGAATCCGTCTATGTGATATTCTTCTGCCCAATACAGAACCGAATCGACAATATAGTTCGCACACATTGGCCGCTCACTTGCCACATCATTTCCACAGGCAGAGCCGTTTGAGATTGTTCCATCATCCTTCGTTCGAAAATAATACCACGGAACCGCCTTATTCAAATTCGACTCCAACGAATACATGTGATTATAGACAACATCCATGATTACTCGGAATCCATTCTTATGGAGAGACTGCACCATTTCTTTGAACTCCCGAATGCGAACCGCCCCATCTTCTGTATCAGTTGCATACGACCCCTCAGGCACATTATAGTTCTCCGGATCATATCCCCAATTGAATTCCTCATCATTGGACTCGTCCACAGAGCCGTAGTCATACACCGGCATCAACTGCACATGTGTCACTCCCAATTCCTTGAGATAATCCAATCCGGTTGAATGCTCTCCATCTCCAAAAAGTGTCGTATGTTCTTCTGTGAATGCCTTGTATTTTCCTCTATTTTCTTTTGAAAATCCTCCAGACTCATCCCAAGAAAATTCTTTGATATGAAGCTCATAGATAATATTCTCTTCCCTTTTTTTTGGTCTTTGATCATGCTCCCATTGCAGTGGATTCATTCTATTCAAATCCACGACCATACTCCGGATACCATTCACTCCGCAACCTCTCGCATAGGGATCTCCAAGCTCAACTATTTCTCCGTCCCACGGGATTTGATAATCATAATAAACGCCATGCAGATATCTCTCTGTCTGGTAGCTCCAGACTCCCCTCTTTTCTTTCTGCATAGCAATTTTTTGAAAGCACTCACTATGCTTTCCATCTCTATACAATCGCAACTCCACTTCTTCTGCCAAAGGGCTCCACAGGTGGAATGTAGTTCCCGCCTGCGTACACAAAGCTCCCAGATCCTTTCCATCGTATTGATACTCTTTCTGGAACTCTAAAGTGTTGTACAATTTTTTTAACTCTTTTCTTGTCTTCATAATCTAGCCCTCTTTTTATCCCTTTACGGCACCTGAAACTCCGTCCACATAATACCTCTGCATTATCAAGAACAAAATCGCAATCGGAATCGAAATCAGAACTGCACCCGCCGCAAAGCTTGTGTACCAACTGTCAATATATTCCTTCTCAAGCATTTTCCAAAGTCCAATTGCAACTGTATATTGGTCGGAGTTGGCTCTACAGATTACTTTTGCAAAAATAAAGTCCAGCCATGGTCCCATAAATGCTGTCAACACTGTATATACAATAATTGGTTTGCTAAGTGGAAGTGTAATCTTTTGAAACACCTGCCACCTCGTACATCCATCTAAGATTGCTGCCTCATCCACCGCATATGGAATCGTATCAAAAAATCCCTTTGCAATCTGAAAACCAAGTCCTGCACCACCTGAATAACACAAGATGAGAGCCACACGAATCAGATTTCCTTCTGTTAGTCCAATCGCTTTCAAAATAAAATACACAGCAATCATTGACATAAATCCCGGAAACAGTCCTAATATCATTGCCATGTTCATATATGGTTTTCTCAGTTTAAATTTTAACCTTGATAAACAATATGAGACTGCCAATGTGTAAAATGTCGCAAGAATACAAGAGCATATTGCAATGATCAACGTATTCATAAACATTTTAGGAAAGTTCAAAATGGAAGTATCGGTAAACAATTTGATATAGTTATCTAGCGTAAATTCTTTTGGGAAAAATGTAGATACATAAGACCCTTTTTCCGCACGAAAACTTGTAAGGACTACCCATATAATCGGGAATACCCACACAGCCGCCAGTACGGCCAAACTTGTATGCACGATCACGTTATTGATCCTGCGCTTCTTTTTTGCTGATCGCATTTTTTGTACTGCCATATCTAAATTTCTCCTTCCTTATAAGATTTACTGTTTCTATATGTAAGCAATGCGCCAACCGCCAAAATGATAAATGTCAGAATACCGATAACTGCACCAATATTGTAGTATTGCTTGTCAATTGTCAATTTATAAAGCCAAGTCACAAGTAAATCAGTCTTTCCTGCCGTAGATGCCAGATCTGTTACCGGATCTCCCCCCGACAGCAAATAGATCACATTAAAGTTATTTACATTTCCTGTAAATGTCACAATCAAATACGGTGCTGTCACATAAAGCATATATGGCATTGTGATCTTGAAAAAAATCTGAAGTGCATTTGCTCCATCCACTTTCGCTGCCTCATAAAGCTCTTCCGGAATGTTCTGAAGTACACCGGTCAACTGAAGCAACGTATACGGAACACCTACCCAGATATTAACAACAATCACAGTCACTCTCGCCCATGTTGGGTCCGTAAAAAACGGGAGACTTGCGTCCTGCGCAATCCAGCCAAGATTTCTTAAAAGTACATTCACCGCACCATTTGGTTGAAGCATCGTTCTCATAATCAGCAGAGAAACGAACATCGGTACCGCACAAGATAATACAAAGCAGAACCTCCAAAATCCTTTTGCTTTCGTATCTTTTCTGTTAATTACAAGCGAAAGAATCATACCGAAAATATAATTGCTGAATGTGGCAAAGAATGCCCAAACAAGCGTCCAGCCAAGAACTGACCAGAAGGTACTTCCCAGAATACTATTCGTATCAAATAACGCCTTAAAATTGTCCAAACCAACCCAATCAAACAGCATCAAATGATTTCCAAGCTTGCTGTAATTCGTAAATGCCATACAAATCATAAAAACCAGCGGCAATATTGTCAGGGTAAAAATAAATACCATAGGTGGTGTCATTAAAAGTCTGTGTAGATTCTCATGCAGTAGTGATTTCAAATCTTCTACAAATGAATTAACATGACGCCCCTCTTTATCCAGACATTCTGCTTTGAAAGCACTCTTAAGCGCTCCTCTCCATGCCCAAATCATCAATAGTGTCACTAAAACCGTCGCCACTCCATACAACAATAGCAGTACCGACTGATCCCCTTTTGTATACAGATACACCTGTTTTGTCGCATCCCATACTTCTTTTTGCGGTGCACTGCCAAGTGAACCGAGCGTGCTGAGAAAATGAATTCCATTCACTGCCATAAAAACAATATAAGCCACTTCCAAAGTCAAATATAAAAGTCCTTTTATTTTCTGTTTGTGTACAAAATTTCCAAATCCCATCAATATCATAGAAAGCTTCGTCTCAATTCCGCCTTCCTTGATTGCCCGCATACAAGTATATGGTGTTGGAAATTGATTTACTTTCTTTTTTAATTTCAACATTCCTCTTCGCCCCTTTTAAATTCCATCGCTATTCATCGCTTCATTCATCGCTTCCGTCTGTTCTGCCACATTCTCATGTGTCACACTTCCATTGCGGATTCCTTTTCCCATATTTTCAACTGGAACCCAACAATTATTCATCTTCGCCACAAATGGCTGCAAAATTGAAGTATGATTGAATGTATTATTTTGTGCCGAAACAAGTGGATCTGAAGCAATTGTCTCATCTGCAAGCAACTCTGTATTACACGGAATCACATTTCTGAGCTTATAATGACTCATCTGTGCCTCGGCTGAACCAAGGTACACTGCAAGTTCCACTGCCGCAACCATATTCTTACTGTACGGATTCACTCCGATTGCTTTTGAACCAGCATATGCCATCATCTGTTTTTCCTCTCCATTCACAGTAAATGTAGGAAGTGCAGCAGCCCCCATATTTTCACCTAGCGCTTCTTTCACAGCATTCGCATCCCAAGAACCCGAAAAAATAGCTGAGATACTTCCATCTCGTAAGCCTGCAAGTCCAGAACCATCCGCATCAATTTTAAAATTCGGATTTGCAGCCAAATCCACCAGATACTCCGTCACACTAACCGCTTTCTCCCCTGCAAAATCCACACCTTTTGACTCATCTGTTCCATCTCCGAACAAAGTACAACCATTTCCAATATAAAATGCCGGTGTATACCATGAGTTTGTCAGCGGAAATGCCACAGTCCCTTTTTCCAACATGCTATCCAGATTCTTAATATCTTCTTCCGAAAAAACACTTTTATCATAGTACATAAACCACGTATTCGTCGTAAATGGTACCCCATATAAATCTCCATCTTTTATCAGGGACGATAATACTTCTTCTGAATTCGTATTTTCAATCTCTTCTCGATACTTGCCTCCAAACTTTGCCAATGCCTTCGCATCCGTCATTGTCGTAAGTGTATCGTTCGCATACATAAATACATCTGCACTCTCTTCCGGATCCTGTGCCACCTGACTCGCCGCAGTTGCCTCATCTGCAACTCCATAGACAAATGTAATATCCCATTCTGGATGTTCCTCTGCAAACTTCTCACAAGTACTCTGTAGCCATTCCCCACTTTCTTTTGACTGATCTTCCGATGGTGACCAGACCATAAGACGTACTTTTTCTTTCTCACCAAGCGTGCCATCTCCACCTGCATTTCTTCCACATCCAGAAAGATTTGCAACCGCAAATACTGCCGCCATCAATAATGCCACTCCTCGCTTCTTCATTTTTCGTCTCCTTTGTTTCGTATTGTTTCGTTATTTGTAATATAACTCACAACATTAAAAACGTCAATATGTCATATCACTTTCTCTATTTTTCACAGTTTTTTTTATTACTTTTTGTACACTTTAACTATTCTACATCTTTTATTCGAAACAAACCTACTTCAAACAATTGATTTCTCGTGAAATTTTCGTTATAATAAAGATAGTATTTTTTATCAAAATCTTAAAAAGCAGAAAGGCAATTATATGGCTACAATACAAGATATCGCTGATAAATTGGGCGTTTCCAAAGGCACTGTATCAAAAGCGATTAATAACGCTCCAGACATTAGCGAAACTTTACGAAAAACAATTCTAGACACCGCTGTTGAAATGGGTTACTCCAGATTGCGGCGACAGAAAAACGAAGCAAAAAAATTTTGCATCATTATAGAAAATATGGAATACGAAGAACCACATCAATTTGGATATGATTTTATCATCGGTTTTCGGCAGATGGCAGAACCTGCTGGTTTTGTTGTGGATGTTATCGAGACGACCATACAAATACAAAAAAAGACGCCTTACGACGTCTTTATGCTACAAAATGATTATGTAGGAGCATTTGTACTCGGCTTTTCTCTCAATGATCCTTGGATGAAAGATTTCAAGACAAGCCACACTCCCACCGTTCTTTATGACAACTACATACCAGCCAACCCATTTATCGCTTCCATCGGAATCGACAACAGCGAAGGTATGGCACTTGCTGTATCCCATCTAAAAAAACTGGGACATCAAAAAATTGGATACCTCAGCAGTGCACTCGGCTCCCATATTATGCAAGTACGGCACAAGGCATTTTTTCATGCTATGAAACAAAACGATCTAAAAACCGAGCCAAATTATGCTGGTTCCTCTTACTACATTACACAGTGTATTGAAAAACATTTGCCACGTCTTCTAGATCTTGGAATGACCGCAATCATATGCAGCCACGACCAGATTGCTAACTCGGTCATCGTGCAATGTCAACAACTCGGTTACCGTGTTCCCAAAGACATCAGTATCATCGGTTTTGACGATCTCCCTCTTTGTGCCTACACCTCTCCCCCACTCACCACGATCCGTCAGAACCGGATTGAGCTCGGCAAATGTGGTTATTATGCACTAGACAGTCTACTAAATAACGTATCGATTGGAACTATATTACTTCACGCGCAATTGATTGTGAGAAATTCGACTGATAGAATTTTTAAACTTCGTTAACAAAGATGTCATTTTTTAAACACACTTTTATCACATTTTCATAGTATTATAGTATATGAATAAAGGATAAAACCTTTAAGTTTCTTTTTTCATAACGCCGGTCGAAAGACCGGCCCTTTCCTTTTTATAGGGAATGTTCTGTAACAAATATACAAATTTCTCATTCGCATTTCCTCCAAGGGTCTCTTTATCTGTTCCCACTATCCCAAAAAAATATCTATCTTAAAATATAATTCCACACACGAAAAAAGCCGCAACCCTTGATTTCTCAAGAATCACGACTTCTATACTGCGGATGACAGGAATCGAACCTGCACGGTCTCCCACTAGATCCTAAGTCTAGCGCGTCTGCCAGTTCCGCCACATCCGCATATATGTGAACACGAGTCACCC
>ERZ773259.719-NODE-719-length-33814-cov-9.396546_pt1 | contig 33814 bp, 25 predicted proteins | sample MGYA00511961_ERZ773259 | MGnify/ENA primary metagenome ERZ773259 (study PRJEB29015, sample SAMEA2737775) | human gut metagenome | biome: human gut; feature: human-associated habitat; material: faeces | place: China | collected 2012 ...
CCTACACTGCGGAAAAACACCGCTCACAAAGCGGACGCCAACTTGCTAAAACACAGACCACCCCAACGGCGCGAACAGGCCGACCGAGGCCATCAACGGAAGACTCGAGACCCTCAGGGGGCATAGCCCTCGGCTTCCGCAACCTCGACAACTACATCACTAGAAGCCTGCTGCACACCGGCGGATTCAGACAAGCCATCCAAACCCACCTCTAACCACACGCCATACACACCAAAATGCGAAGAGCCGGTGCGACACCCTTTCACTGGTTATCTAACAATCTCCAATTTGAAGGGTGTTGCACTTTCATCTAGACAACGGGATCCTCGACCTGCTCGACGCGGCATGATACGATCAGACAGCAACGAAGGTGTTGCAACCACCACTAGAATCCGCCCGACGGCGTGCGAGCCGTGATGACGTTCTGCGTGTCGTTCCGTACTGGATCGCCCCGGCGTTCCTGTTCCTATGCCCGGTGACCATCCAGTTGCAGAACGACCACTCATCGCCGACGAGGCATGCGTTCCAGATGTGTTGTGGTGACTGGTATCTTGTTGTCCGACAAATCCAATTGAGACAACTGACATTCGTAGTCTATGCCCTATATGTTGAGGTGCCCCGAAGATTAAGGGATGAGTTATGAGATATGGACGGCATACGCTGCCTCATAGGAGAGACGGAATATAGGACAGCTGCATCAGTGCATTGTCTCGATGGGAAGGAATTCGGCCATGATTTTAAAGAAGATTGCTGTATGCACCACGATTGCCGGTCTATGCACAGCACTGATTGGCGCAGCCGTGATTCCCGCATCGAGTGTGGAAGCCAATAGCACTAATGTAATCCGTCTAGCTGGCGACACTCGATATGACACAATGAGCCGTATCATACAAGCTGAGGTTCCAGGAACTTCAGAGTATGTCGTTGTGGCATCAGGAGACAATTTCCCTGATGCATTGGCAGCGGCACCACTTGCAGGTGCTTTGAAAGCTCCTATCGTATTGACCAGTGGTAATGTGTTGTCTCCGCAGGCTGAACAACAGATAACGAGGCTTAACTCCTCCAAAGCTGTTATCATTGGAGGAGTTAATACGATATCCAGAGCGACCGTGAGTAGAATACATGGCCTAGTAGGTTCCGTCCCCATCCGTATTTCGGGGGAAACCCGATACGAAACATCCTTGCAAATCTATCTTCAAGGCAAAGCTAGGTTGGGGGTTCAGTGGTCGTCCGCTGAATCTATCATCGCGACAGGGGAGAATTTTGCTGATGCGCTATCCGTGAGTGCATATGCATATGCAGAAAAGGCGCCGATATTTTTGGCGAATCCGAAAAACGGTTTCAGCTCTGAAACCTTACGAGCGATATCTGGCAACTTTAGGCATCAGCTCGTTGTAGGTGGTGAGAACGCTGTCCCTGAGCTGGTGATTACTCAACTGATGTATGGAACTTCAGGCGGAGTGGGACTCCGTGTCTACGGGGAAAACAGATACGATACCAGCCGCGCGCTTGCTGACTATATGTACGCACATAATGCTGCCGTAAATAATTCGGTATTTGCTACAGGTGAGAATTTCCCTGATGCCTTGGCTGGAGGTCCACTTGCGGGACGTAGTAACGCAATGGTGTTGCTGGCGAATACGCCAGATTCTCCGTCCGTGCAGTGGGCGCACGAACATAGCAGTGGTGTGAATCGTGTCTACTTGTTAGGTGGCGCTAGTGCCGTGAACAGAGCGACAGCTGATGCAGTTGCCAATGCTTTCGGCGGAGAGCACATCATTGATATTGATGCCGTCTCTAGGAGATTGCAATCAGCCAAGGAAGCGCAGACGGCAGCTGAAGCTAAGCAAAAGAGTGCCGTGCAAGCCGAAGCGAAAGCTAAAGCAGATGCTGACACGAAACAAAGCGAAGCTGACAATGCCGTTCGTGCATATCAAATAGCATCGGCAGATGCCGCAGCAAAGAAAACGGCTGCGGATAATGCCACTTCGCAGTGGGATAAAGGTGGCAGAGGTTTCTATGAGACATATGGATATAATGATGCTCTAGGATTCTTTGACAGTGATAGTTGGGAAAGTCGACAATATCGTGAAGCTGTTGCGGAAGGTAATATCAGACCCAATGATTCGGGCAGCTCATATCAACTGGAGCACATGGTTCAAGCGATTCCTACATTGAAAAAGGTTAATGAAATCAGAAAAGGTCTTGGACTTAACGAACTCAAGTGGAGTGCGTATGAAACGGCAATGGCCCAAGCCTGTGCGGATTATAATATATATTCCCCGTGGACTGGACATGGTTTCAATGATGGTTCGCAAAATATGTCTACTGGCTATAGCGAACCGACTGAAGGGTGGTATACCGAGGAAAAACGGATATGGGATGCCGCTGTAGCGAAAGATTCCAGTCTGACTCGGTACATCGGTCATGCGTATCAGTTATCTCAGGATAATTTTGATTTGTACAGCGAGGTTGGACACTATCTCAATATTGTCGATCCCTATACGACCGATTTTGGTGGTGCCGTTGCGTGGGGCGGTAATGCGCAAGGGTGGGGTGACAATAGTCAGCGTGTCCAGAATTACAATACTGGTGTCGGTGATTTAACAGTTGCAGAATACGAAAAGCAACTCAATCAATACATAGCTAATTTGAAGAATGCTGGAGCCATATATCGCGATGCGAAAAACAAAGCGACTCAAGCTGGTATAAGGTCGCAGCAGGCGTCGGATGCATTGCGCCAATCCAAGCAAAAGGAAGCTATTGCTACTGCTAACCGTGAGTCTGCTGACCGAAATTTGGAGAAGGCGAATGCCGAACTTGATGATGCGCAGAAGGCATATGACGATGCGATCAGAAAGATGTGATTGACGGGCAGGGGCGTCGACGGAATGCCCCCCTGCCCGCAGCCAGTTACTATCTGAGGAATTTGTCAAGGGCATCATCTCGGACAAGAAGGGGGAAGGCTTCTTTAAGAGCATTGTGCACAGTAGGGTATGCAAGTGTATCCGCAAGAATGACATCATTACCGCCTGCCTCGGTATTGGCGTGGCAGAGTGCTTCCTCTTGTGTGTCTGGAACGTATGCAAGGCGATTCCGTGTCTGTGCCTCAGCAAGAGGAATATTGGCGATAATCTGATTCGCGGTAGCGGCAACCACCGGAACATGGCCAATGACCTGCATGACCTTCAGCCAAACATCGTCAGCATTCAACGCTGTAGCGCGAATTGCAGCCATGTCGAAAGTCTCTGGAGGCATCACATTCGGGGGGAACAGGGTTCCGGCGCCACTAGTGGCGAACAGACGCATCGATGGTTTATTCACCATGGAGGGATAACGCGCGGGAGCTTCGTAAATCCACTGGTCGTAAGGTTTTAGAGAACCATCTTCGTTGAACATCATCAGATGCGTGCGCGCGGCGATTACCGCCTCGGGATGCGCCCGATGTGCCTTCATAAGCTCGGAAATATAGGTATTAGGATATACCAAGTCATCGTCGAATGTGATTACAAGATCTTTTGAGAATTCTTGTAGCGCCCAGTAGTACTTCTTATGCGGTTTCAGGTTTTCTGAAACCCATCGGATTACAACATCATGTCCGATGAGATGCATGAGTGTATCAGGGAGATCCGCTTCCCGATTTGGGAAGTCTCCTTCATATAGCCATAAAACGACTTTGTCAGGTAGTGTGCGTTGCGCAAGAATGGAGCGTATGGCCAGATGAATAGTGGCCATACGTGGCGGATATGATGTCAACGAGGCGATGATGCGTTGTTTGCTGGCAATCCGTCGTCCAAGGTGCGTTGTCGTCCGACGTACCCTGTTCTTTGACTCCCAGAACCATGCGCGAATATCTATGCTCATGCTCATAAGCATATGGGATAGTGTCTACTCAGCTCAATGCTTTCTTAAGCGTGGTGAAAGAGTATATCAGCTTCTATGAACTTTATCAATGAATAATCGGGCGCGTATTGAAATTATGGATTTGCTTCATCACACGCCCGCGAACGCCAGAGTGCTACCAGCAGAAACTTGGGATAAAACAGTACCAGTGTGAGTCGAACTTCGAGGCATGTCCTTTAGCTTTACCAGCCAGTATACTCACGCCAACGATATGTGTCGGGATCTTCTGGATCTGCCGAGCAGATCATCACGGTTCCATGTTTGCTGAGTGCTTTCTTTCCGCGATCTCTCTTTTTGCACCACGCGCCAGGCGTGACTCCGCTTTCATTCACATATTCACTTGGATCTGGTTCTATCTCTCCGTGGCCATAGCGCAGAGAAATAAAGTTGATAGTTGGTGAGGTGAAAGCATTTTTACCGCCTAAAACATAAATGTTTTGAGGATAAGAAATATTTTGTTCGGCGAACGGTATGGTGGGAGAATATTTATTGCCTGCTAGTAATAGAATAGTGTTTCGGGTGCCAGCAAGAGCGCTTCCCGCCAAGGCATCTGGGAAATTCTCTCCGGTGGTAAATACTATGTCGCTCGGAGTGTATACAGATTCATTTAGTATAAAACGTCCGACTTGGTTGCTGGTATCATAGCGGGTATTGCCAGACAATCTTGTTGTTGAAAGTTGCTGATTTGACAGTTGGATCTCTACGATATTGGGCACCACTGCAGAACCGCCAACGATTATTGCTTTATCGAAGTCGAAATGAGAGAGTGATTGTTGTACATCTGGTTCCAATCCATTCTTGTCTGTTAAGAATATCGGAGAAGCTGTGGAATAGGCATATGGAGAAATCGACAATGCATCGGCAAAATTGGATGATGTGGTCACGATGCCTGTTCGGGACCATGTTACGGGGAGTTGTCTAGGCGCGTTGCGATAGATGGACAATGCTGTTTCGATACGAGTCTCTCCTGAGAATCGAACAACCGTTCCGTCTGAAACAATTTGGGACACCTGATTCTCGACGGCAGTCGATACGGCGGATGAGCCTCCGACAATTGCTACGGTTCGGGCTTCTAGCCGTTGAAGCTCATTCCTTGCTTCGCTTGAAAGAGTCGTGGAGCTTGTCAGAATGATGGGTGCTTTTAATGCACCTGCAAGTGAGGAAGCAGCCAGAGCATCGGGGAAGTTGTCTCCTGAAGCTAGTACGGCATAGTCGGATTGTTTCGGGAACGCTGTTTGTACTACGCGCCCCATCGTCTCATAGCGCGTGTTTCCGTCCAGTCGGGTGATTGACGTGGCAGAAGCAGCATAAGCGGGGGCAGCCATCAGACTACTAGCAGTAAGAACACACAGGGATCGTACTAGCAATTTCTTTCCTTTGCTCCAATGCATGGAGACACATCCTCTCTGATGTTTGTAATTAACGTATTTGGTGGTGGGGATGACGGCGTCACACGACGCATCATATGATGCCGACACCCCCGAAAAAACTCGCCTGAATCAGTCCAGCTGCTTCACCTGCATCGAGCTTTTATTCAGCAGGCCGTAGCCCTCGTTGCCGGGGATACGCACGGCGAAGTCGCAGGAGCGGCTTTCGTCCGTGTAGGCAAGCTGCTGGTTCGACTTGATGTTGCTCGGGTCAGGCAAGGAACGAAGCTGCGCGGTGAGGCGATAATCGCCATTGCAGATCGCGTCGAGCGGCAGCTCGAACGTCACGGTCTGGCGTCCGCGCTTCGTCTGATGCAGGTCGGCGGCCGTATCGTAGATGATGCCGCCGCGCTTCATGTCCAGCAGGGTGAGCGTCAGGTAGAATTCCACATCCTCATTGAACTCGTAATCCACAAGGAACCGGAACGGATCTGCAGTTTTCACCAGCTGGGAGTCCTCTGCGCGCACGTTCAGCACGGGCACGCGTTCGCTCAGGCCGGCCGGGTATTCGGTGCCAGCGTTCACGGCTGCGGCATGAGCCTTCTGTTCGGCCTCCTGGACCTTGAGGTTCTCGAGCGTATACTGGTCGGCCACATCATCCTTGTTGCCGGAGACGACAATCTCGCCGTCCTTGATGAGGATGGCCTTGTCGCAGTAGCGCTTCACCGCGTCCATCGAATGCGTGACCAAGATGATCGTCTTGGTCGGGTCCTTCTTCATCTGCGCGAAGAAGTTGTCGCACTTGCGCTGGAACGCCTCGTCGCCCACGGCGAGCACCTCGTCGAGCACGAGGATGTCGCCTTGCGCCTTGATGGCGACGGAGAAGGCGAGACGCACTTGCATGCCGGAGGAATAGTTCTTGAGCTTCTGGTCCATGAAGTCCTCAAGTTCCGCGAACTCGACGATGTCGTCGTACATCGCGTCGATCTCCTCGCGGGTGAAGCCGAGCAGCGCGCCGTTCAGGTACACGTTCTCGCGGCCGGTGAGCTCCGGATTGAAGCCCACGCCCAATTCGATGAACGGCACCAGTTTGCCCTTGACGGACACGCTGCCCTTTTCGGGCACGTAGATTTGCGAGATGATCTTCAACAGCGTGGACTTGCCGGAACCGTTGCGTCCGACGATGCCGAAGAAGTCGCCCTGACGCACCTCGAAGCTGATGTCCTTGAGCACATGCTGCTCGGTGAATCCCTTGATGCCCTTCGTCCAGTTGAGGAACGCCATCTTCAAGCCCGTGGCCTGTTCGGTGGGCAGGCGGAAGTATTTCGCCACATGGTCGACCTTGAGGACGACGGGACGGTCGTCGTTCGGGTTAGTCGGGTTGGTCGTGTTGTCGATGGTATTGTCGGCCATCAGAGCACCTCCGCGAACTTGGCGCTGTACTTACGGAAGACGTGGACGCCCAGCCACAGCACCAGCACGGACAGCACGTAGGGGATCAGGCACAGGATCTTGTTGTCCACCACGGTCCAGATGGTCGGCACGTATTCCGGCGACAGCAGATTGTGGCGGATGTCCATGATCGTCTGCGTGGTCGGCATGAGCATCATGAAGTCGGCGGCCCAGCTGAACTCCGGGTTCTTCTGCACCATCGACAGCGGGTAGATGATAGGGGTCGCGTAGAACAGCGCCTGCAGGATGACATCCCAGATGTGGCCGATGTCGCGGAAGTACACGTACAGCGAGCCGAGCAGCAGGGCCACGCCGAGCGAGATTGCGTACAGCTGCAGGATGCTGGGGATCACGGTGATCACGCGCCACGTGTAGTGCGCGTGCGCGAAGAAGCCGAAGAGGATGACCACGCCGAGGTTGATGGCTAGGGAGATCATCGACCCCATCGTGGTGGCAGCCACGATGATGTAGTTCGGGAAGTGAATCTTGCGCAGCAGGTCGCCGCGGTCCACGATGGAACGCATGCCCATGCTTGTGGATTCGGTGAAGAACTGCCACAGACAGGTGCCGCACAGCAACGAAATCGGGAAGGTGGGCGTGCCGTCCGTGAACTTGAGGAACTTGACGAACACGACGTACATGACGGCGAACAGCATCAGTGGCTGGAGCACCGACCACAGCACACCAAGATACGAGCCTTGGTAGCGCAGCTTGAAGTTGGTCTTCACCAGCTCCTTGAATACGACCAGCGCATAGTGGTACCTCTCCTGGAGGCGTTTGATCACGTCTTTCACAAGCGTCCTATCCTACTCATGCGAGACAACATGGCGTCTGCCGCCAGTGTCTCTGCCCAGCGTTCCCACATATTCTAGTGGGAGGCGGGTATGTGGGGGGCTTGCGCCGCTACTTCTTCCTGCCGAGCAAATCCTTCGCGATGGAAAGCGGTTTGATCGCCGCGTTACCTAGTCGATACGAGACCGAATGGTAGATGCTGCGCACGCGCCGGTCAAGATCATGAATCTGGCGGTTCTGGGCCTCGATAGTGTGGTCGCGGTTGGTGATGCGTTTCTCCAACACCTCCACCCAATCACGGGTTTCGCACAATTGCTTCCACAGGTCGCCGACATGCCAATCACCGTCCAACGCGGTGAGAATCAGCTGGGAGCGGGTCTGTCGCACGAGTTCGACGAAACGATAGTCGCGTTCCTCGTAGTAGTAGTCCTTGTCGTCTGGCAGTGCCTCCAGCAGCGGGTAGGAGGCGTCCATCATTGTGACCGCCGTCGGACGTTCCAGCGACTGCACGTTCCACAAGATGAAGTGGGATACCCAGTTCTCGTAGCTACGCTTGGTGAGCGTGTAGTTATCCGTAGTTTTCAGATAGTCGCCGATTGTCGTGACGGCGTTGAGCGCGTTCTGCCAGCTCTTCCTGCGCGTCGCCTCCAGCGATGTGGCGTTGTGCGTGCGGTGGTGGAACAGCATCGCGTCCGTGCAGTAGATGGACGGGGCGATGGCCAGCGCCACGAACGTGAAGAACGCGTCGTTCGTCGTGCGCAGCGCCTGGAAGCGTAAGCCGCGCTCGCGGATGAAATCGGCGCGGAACAGCTTATCCCACGGCCATCCGATGAAGCTCTGGAACGTGGTGCCCGCGTAATCCGCGTTATGCAGCACCTGTCTCGTCGACATGTCCTTGATGGTGTAGTCGATGAGCGCTTCCTCATGGGTCTCGGCATCATGGCTGTTCGACCGGGCGACGACGATATCCACGCCGGTGCGTTCCGCGATGCCGGTCATCGTTTCCAGCGTGTCCGGTTCGATGAAGTCGTCGGCATCGAGGAAATACAGGTATTTCCCAGTGGCGTGGTCCATGCCGTTGTTGCGGGCGACGCCGGCGTACTGGTTGGACTGCGTGAGCAACGTGACGCGAGCATCCCGTTCGGCGATGGACGCCACGATTTCGCGGGTATCGTCGGTCGAACCGTCATCGACGACGATGACCTCGATGTCCTTCGCAGTCTGCTTGATGACGCTCGTCACGCACTCGGCGACATACTCCTGCGCGTTATACGCGGGGATGATGACCGAAACAAGGGGGGGTGATGATACTGCTTCCACGCCGGCTCCGCTTCTTCGAAAGGACAGAATATGCGGACAGTATACCCCTGCAGCCGGTCAGCACTTCGAAGGTTCCCCCTATATTAGGTACGGATTTACTGGAGACGACGTATGGACGATCTATCGCCATGATCGACTATGCGGGCGAGGGAAGGAACTAGTATGCCCCAAAAACCTGCCGCAAGGAACGTGTCCATCGAACTGTTGCGCATTGTCGCGATGTTCCTGATTCTGACGTGCCATTTCGTTATTCATTTCGACTGGGACCATCATCAGCTGCGAGTGGTTCTTCCACAAGAGCCTGGCTGGTGGTCGGCATTGCGATTCGTGATTGTGCAGTACGGCCAGGTGGGTGTATCCATCTTCTTCATCATCTCCGGGTACTTCCTGGTGGAGAAGTCGTTCAAGTGGAATCGTTTGGTAAAGACTTGGTTGCAGATGTTCTGCTATTCCGTGGCCTTTCTCATTATCGTGCTCTTACTGGGTGCATTCCATCATTATCCTATGGCGGTGGAGCCGATAATGCATGGGGTGGATTTGTATCGGTCGATACTGGCCAGTTTATTCCCGTTCTTCTACAACAGTTACTGGTTCATTGGTGCGTACCTGCTGATGCTTTTAGTCGCACCATATCTCAATACACTGTTTAATACGTTGCCAAAGCGTTCCATGGAGATGTTGATTGTGCTACTGGGTTTCTTCAGTATTCAGATTCTCATCTTCGAACGTGCTTCGAACTGGAACAATCTCGTCTATGCTATGTTAGGATATCTGATAGGCGGATGGTTGCGCAAGTATTATCAAGATTATGAGGATAGGTTCAGAACTCTCCCAATGATTGGAATAATCGTAGCGTTGACGTTGCTCATGGTCGCGTTCAACCATTACATATCGGAACAATCATGGCTGGTGGATTTCATGGGGTGGAAAAACCGGATTCATGATGGCATTGTTCTCTTCCCCATCATCATCGGTATGTTGGTGTTCATCATGGTAAGCCGTGTCGATATGAACCAATCCCCGGAGGTTGTGCAGAGAGCTATCTGTACCATAGCGCCTACCACTTTCGGCATCTACCTCATCCACGAGAACTGGTTCGGATTTCGCATTGTATGGGATTGCGTCTCGAAAATGAGTTACCCTCCCTCTCTGCCTATTCTACGCCCTATGGCGGGAGTGTGTATTATCGTTATTGTGTTTATTGTTCTAAGTTGCATTTCTTGGCTAATTGATGCAATAATTGTGCACCCCGTAGAAAAGGTGCTTCTTTCGCGAGTGTAAGTGAAATATAATAGATATGCGAAGGTAAAGAAATGAAGATGATTGCAGGCAAACTGGCTATCAATAATCGAGCTTTTTTAGCAGTGTTGACACTAGTTGGCGTTGCCGTCTCTATGATGTCCTTTCATGAAGGACGATTTATTGCATTGAGTATGATCGGCATTGCTGGATTTTACTTTATTGTATATTTAATAGTGCGTAATACTCAGGCGTTGAAAGTTGTCGTTGAATTACAGTTCCGTGCGGCAATTTCTCTGATTGTCCTTACTTTTGTCTTTCTTGTATTTGCTGGCATCTACTTGTCTCAATATAACTTTATTCCCATATGGGATTACGCCAATTATTGGAACAATACATTAGGCTTTAATCGCAGTCTGCAGAATGGAGCTGTGGATACTTTTCGGCAAGTTGTCTACAGTGTGAATTACTCGGATTATAATTTGCTGTTGTCGTGGATTATGTCTTTCCCAGTATACCTTTTCCCGTCATGGAAGGGGGCTGTGTTTATTGAGTCATGTATTGCTGCCGTTCCAGCCGCATTGCTTATGGCAGGGTTCATCGTATCCAAATCAATGGGTTCGAGTGTGTCTAATGGTTCGTCTGGAGTTTTTGTTGCCGCGTATGCTTTCTCTTTGTTTACTCCCTCGTTTCTTGCGCCTATATTTTTAGGCTATTTTGATGCCGTACCCGCAGTTCTATTTATTGCTTTACTTGTTGCATTGATGGATGTAAACTTCCCAAAGAGACGTTTTGGGGCTATTTTTATTGGCTTAGGCCTATGCGGTGTGTTTTTGCTTAGAAGGTGGTTTATCTTCGGTGTTATTGGGATGGTTTTATGCTGTTTGATATATTGGACAGGTGCGATTGTTGTAAATGCAAGTGCCGGTCGCATCGCGCTCTTTAAATTGTTATGCTTCCGTGTGGCCACGTTGGTTATTGTCGTCGCGCTTCCTCTTATGTCCGTCTTTCGGCCTTTTGTGTTTAGATCCGCCGGAGGTCAGTACTCGCAATCCTATAGTGCTTGGACTGTCTATGATTCTTATCCCGCCAAGATTCTTAATGTCGTCAACAGAATCGGATTGCTTTGGTTTATTGTTGGTTTAATTAGTGTCGTAATATTGTGTATCGTATATTCTCGTCTATCGGTTTTGAATAAAACAGATTTCTGTGAGTCTATTATTTTACCCGTGTCTGTCTTTCTGGGTGCTGTGTTGTCCTCTGTGGTATTCTGGCATGTTCAGGACTTTGGAGAACAGCATTGGTATGTTATTCTCTTTTTTATTGAAATTTTTTCTTCGGTTCCATTCTTTTCATGCGTAAATCTGTTGAAGAATGGTGATGTGCGCACTGTCATTAATCTAATAGTAGTTGCTCTATCAGTCGTTTCCTTGTTGCAAGGGTTTTCTGTTGTGTCTGTTCCTTCTCAGATTAGTCTTCTGCTGGGTAAGCAAAGTGTAGTTCGTCCTATCAAGCAAAATGATGTTACGCAGAAACGTGAGTTGATTACATACCTTCGTCAGCAGACCGTGAATGGAGAAGCGGTATATTTTGCTGCTGCGAGTGCTAACTTAAACTATTCTCTTGCCGATACGACTTTGCTTCCGGATGTAGTAGGATCAGCTTTTCCTGTTATTGCAGCTGATGTCGATTCGCGTGATGGTTTTAATACTGAATTCTTTGATGCTCGTTTTGTTGTTACATCTACTCCAGTTTCCTTGCACATGAATGAAGAGAACGAAAGAGTTGTTGTTGCACTCAATAGTCTGGTGCAGGATTCCTCTAGTTTTCTTGGGCGTCATTATGTTGAACGTCGATCGTTTCAGTTTGACGGCCCTGTCGTAGTTCATGTTTATGAGAGAGTGTCCCCTATTGAAGCCGAAGATATTATGACTTTGAAAGATTATTTCAATAGATGGTATTCGGATTCTCCGGATTTGTTTGCTAATCGTTTTGATGGCTATGTCAGCAATATGAAGCAAGATGAATCTGTGCAGTAAGTTCCACTTAAGCTGCACGGTCGGAGTGCCTCATCGGAAAGTGAGCGTGTAATCCTATTCCTTGTCGGCTTGTGGGGGTTTCGTTGTATTCCGGTTCGACACCCGCGATCCCTGCGAGCGTCTTGTTCAAGTATGCCATGTCCGGGCCCGTACGTCTGGCCAGCCTTGCGGTGCGTGGCGCGGCCATGGTCTCGAGCCGGTTCTGGATATCGTGGATGCGGCGGACGGGCTTGGCCGGGTTCACTGTCGCGAGCGATGGGTTTCTTGGATGGGGTGAGCAGGTTGGCCTTGACGCGCACCAGTTCCCACAGCTCGTCCGGCAGGTCGAGCTCGTCGGCCGTGTGCCGGTAGTAGATGGTCGTACTTCGCCCCGCGTGCGTACAATGAAACTCATGTGCCGATTCTCTCAACTAGATCAAGACGCATGTGAGTTTTTGGACTCGCTGAGCAACCGTCAACGCAAACTTGTTGTGGCGGCGGTCAACTACCACTCACTCATTCAACCCGGCCGGACCTTACACTACCGGATTTACATGGGTGAGAAATGGCAGTATCCCCGTCTGACGGATACGTCCACCCTCGGAGGTTCATGTACGTCGGATGATGGGCGCGAGCCCATTGGAGAGTTCGATGCCACTTCTACCGTGAACGCGCAGTCGGTATTCTCTCCTCACTACTTTGCTGGGGATGAGCAGCTCGTCGATCGCAATGATCGTTATATCCTGCTCACGCCGGATGATGCTACAGATGAAGACATCTGGGAACATGCGCCCAACGCGAGTCGTGCCGTTAAACTGTATAACGAACTTGAATATCGCTGGCCCGTCGCCTTTGACCGTATCCGTGAACTGCAACGAGCGGAACGAGAGCGGAAGGCTCGGAGTAATGTGCGACTGTATGAGCCGCTCACCATTGAAGCGGCGAATGCCAGCGAAGCTAACCATCATCCATGGGTTGAGATTAAGCCGGGTACTCGAATTCTCGACGCGCCCAAGGCCGTTATCGTCGCCATGCACTGGCTCCAAGCCGGAGGTGCGGAACGCTGGGGCATGGAAACCATTCAGCTCGCCAAAGAAGCAGGCTTCCTGCCCATCGTCCTTACCGACTCCGACGGTCACCAACCATGGATCACTGATCCCATCTGCGATGGCGCGCTCGTGATTCCCCTGACTCAGCCGTTGCAGTACCGCGTCGGTGACGTCCCGATTCTTCGCGCCCTGTTCGAACAGTTCGACATCCGCGGCATCATGATTCACCACTGCCAGTGGATGTACGACAATGCCTGGTGGGTGAAGAAGTACTTCCCGGACGTCAAGATCGTGGATTCGCTGCACATCGTGGAATACATGTTCCAAGGCGGCTTCCCGCGTGAATCGCTCGCGCACGACGAGTGGATCGACCTGCATCACGTGATCTCCCCGCAGCTGGAGCGCTGGATGGAAGACATCCACCACATCCCCGCCTCCAAAGTCGTCGACGCGCCTCTCGTCGGACTCACCGCCGACTCCGAACACGTGAGCTATGCGGAACGCCGCGACCCGAGGGTGTTCAACGTGGCGTTCGTCGGCCGTATGTCCCGCCAGAAGCGCCCCGACGCGTTCATTCTCGTCGCCAAGGCAATGAAGCAGGCCGCGCCCGGCCAATACCATTTCATCATGCACGGCAGTGGTGATATGGACAGCTTCACCGATGGGCTCATCAAACGCTATGGCCTTGATGATGTCATCGAACGCCGTCCCATGAGCATTCCGGTATCGCGTACCTACGCCGATGCCGACGTGCTGCTCGTATCCTCCGTGAACGAGGGCATCACGCTCACCACAATCGAAGCCATTAGTGCTGGCATCCCCGTGCTCTCCGCGAACGTCGGATCTCAGGAAACCCTCGTGCCGTCGCAGGGACTGCTGCGCCGAATGACCTCCTCGTTCATCCATGACGCGAAACGTGCGCTCATGCATCTCAACGGCAATGAGATGGACCGCCACAAACTGTGGGAGGTCGAGAAGAACCGCCTTGAAACCTTCTCACACAAACAAACCGCCAACAGTCTGTTCTGCCAGCTTCTCAACGAATGGAACAAATAGCCATGCCATCCGCAAATACCTCTACGGTCGCCGCAATCGTCGTCACCTACAACCGTCTTGAAAAACTCAAGAACGTCCTCGCATCACTGGAAGCACAGACGCGACTGCCTGAGCATCTCGTCATCGTCAACAACGCCTCCACGGACGATACCGCTGCATATCTTGCCGAATACGAACGCGACTTCACGTTGAAGGACAAGGTCCGTATCACCATCGTTACGCTGACGGAGAATGCGGGTGGTGCAGGCGGTTTCTCCGCCGGTATGCGCAAAGGCTACGAACTCGGAGCCGACTTCGTGTGGATCTTCGACGATGACGGCTACCCGCAGCCCGCCGCTCTGGCGAAGCTGCTCGAAGGCTATGACAATGCGGTCGCCGGACTTGGCACCGATGTACCGTACGTGTGCTCCATGGTCAAGTTCATCGACGGGTCCATCTCCGAAATGAACAACCCTATCCCTACTTGGGATTGGGGACGTCTGCAGGCCATGGGCTACGACAATCTGGTCATGGTCACCTCCTGCTCGTTCGTGTCTGTACTCATCCCGCGTTGGGTGATGGAGGCGTTCGGCCTGCCGTACAAGGAGTACTTCATCTGGTTCGACGACGCCGAATACACGCTGCGCATCACACAGTCGTGCCCCGGCGTGGAAGTGACTGACAGCATTGTGCTGCACGACATGGGCATGAACCAAGGCGTCAACTATTCCATGGTAAACGACAGGAACGTGTGGAAGTTCTCCTACGGCGCCCGCAACGAAGGCTCCTATCGTCTGCATCACAGGAATGTGTGGCAGTACCTCTACTTCTGTCTCGTGGTGCACAACGCCATGCGCCGCGGCCGCGTCGCGAAGCCGTTGCGTCGCAAGATCTACGGTCAGCTGCTCAAGGCCATCACGTTCAATCCGAAGGTCGATTTCCCGCAGCGGCCTGAAGCCTGAACCAGAGTGAACTGACCGGTTGACATGGCAATGCCCGTTGTCTTTGGTCTCCGATGTGGCCAAAGACAACGGGCATTCCTATTCTCACCGTGTTATCGTTCCGGCTACTCTGCTTCTTTGAAGATGTGCTCCCACGTGTCCATGGAAGCGACGCCGTATTCGTGGTATTCGCGTGACAGGCGTTTCCAGTTACGAGCAAGTTTGCATGCAAGGCCGAAGCACACGCGCATGTTGCGGCGGTAGAGCTTGCTATCGCGACGGAACCATGCCACCGAATCCCCATCGGCTGAAGTGACCAAGGCGGAACGCACGCCGATGAATGATGGCCAGATGGAGAACCGTGCCGGAACCGCCACCTGTGGGGCCTCGTCCTTGGAACCGTCCACGCGGGATCGCAGCGCAGCGAACACAGCCTTCATACCTTGCTTTGTCACATCGCGTGCGCTCTGTGGCGCCCAGTCGCGTTCGGCATGATCGCCAGGCTCAGGTAAATCCAACGGGCTGGTGAACGTGGTACTGTCCGCGAAACCGGAACGCGCCTTGCGTACCTCGCCCAGCTTCGACGGCAGCGAATCCACGAAATACGCCGGACCTTTCAGAACATCGGCGAGGGCCATCTGGCTCAACGCCATGCCCGAATACAACATGCGCAGTCCCAGATTCGCTTCCTCATACAGCATGCGAAACACGCTTGCTTTGCCGGCATTTGGATAGTGCAGCAACGCGCACACCCACCGATTGCGCACTTGGAAGTATTCCTCCCAGCTACGCGCCGGATCCTTGTCGTGCCACCCCATATGCCAGACGGCCACGCCGGGCAGACTCACCGTCGGGAACCCATGCTTTTTCGCGCGTACACCGTATTCGATGTCGTCGAACTTGATGAACGCAGGCAGACCCAAACCGATGGCGCGCATCGTCTCCGTGGGAATCAGACAGAACCACCAGCCGTTGAAATCGGAGAACTTCACGCTGTGTAGGGCCGGGCTGTCCGACAACGGTTCCGAGCGAAAATCATGGTTGAACTCCGCGCCTCGCGACGGGTACATCCACATCGAACGTGGGTCGAATCGTTCGCCCTGCACGTGCAGCACCGTCCTGTGGTCGATATGGAACATGCCGCCGCCCACCAGCACGGGGCGTGCCGCATAGTCCGCGAACTGTACTGCGCGCAGAATTGACTCCGGTTCGCTGATCGCATCATCGTCGAGCAGTAGCGTATAGTCGCTGCGTCCCGCTTTCACTGTCTCGAACATGCCGCGCGAGAACCCGCCGGAACCGCCCAGATTCGCCTGCTGGAGATACGTGAGCTGACCGCCCAGATCGTCGGCGGCCGCGGCGAAACCATCCTGATTGCATACCAGATCTGTGCCCTGATCCGTGCAGTACACGGTATCCAGCCGGACTCGCAGCTCCGGCTCTCCGGCAATCGCGCGCAACTGGTCCAGACAATACGACGGACGGTTGAACGTGGTAATCGCCACGGACACCGTACCCGGCTGCGGCGTGCGACGGTCACAGGCCGGCACTTGCCAGACCGCGCCGCCCACGGTCAGTGACGCATCCTCGTCCGCACGAGCGTCGAACCAGTAGAAGCCGCCGTCCAGCATGCCTTTCAACGAAAGCAACGCCTCGACGCGCTGCGTGCCTCCGTCGCCATGTTTTGTGTCGATGGAGAACGACTGCACCGGTGCCGCCAGGCCGCGTGCCGTGGAACGGAACACGGTCACCGTGCCCTTGCCCGACGTCCACGCGGAGAACCGCACGTTACTCACCCGCGTCCAATACCGCCAGTATCCGGCTGGGAACGCGTTGAAGTACGTGCAGCACGACAGGTGCGTGCCCGCCGCTAATGTGACCGTATTGCGCGAATCGACGGCGAAGCCGTGCGGCTCCTCGCTCGCCGTACGCCGCCCCTGTGCGATGAGCCGCGCGAGCTCGGAACGCGTCATGCCGTTCGGATTCGCACTGTACAGATTCTCGCGCTCGTCGAACACGCTCGGATCGAAATACGCGGGATGCCAGTTCACCGCGTACAACGGCATCGTCTGATCGGCATCATGCAAAGGATAAACGACCCTGTTCACCGTTTCCCAGCATGCGTCATCCGGCGTTTCCGACGTGTTTTGCTGGGCTGTGGAGGCCGCGCCGAACGTCGTGGCCGAACCTGAAGTTTGTGCCTGTACCATACCAGTCAGTATACAAATCGGCAGACGAATGAGTGATTGGATCATGAACGGAAGAATCAGCTTGTCAGGTGATGCTATCCGTGCGTTGCCCCCACGTGATGGTTCGTATGAGAGCGCTCGCAGTGGCGCGAAGAACGTGCGCCGCCATCATGTTGCTCGTCGGTATGACCATGCTTGTGGGATGCGCCGCATCCGGCACGGCCGAAGCCAGCGGCTCCAACAAATCATCCGCCAACGGACTGAGCGTCACGCTGCCGCTTAGGTCGGTGAGCGCGACCAAATGGGCACCCGCGACCGGCTCCGACGCGCAATATCTCGGTTACCTGCCGCAACTGTTCGCCGCGCAACTGCGGGCGAAACATCCGAATGTGCCTGTCGGTATCATCCAGATTTCATGGGGTGGCACCGGCATCGCACTGCATATGAAAGGTGGCAGTATCTACGCCAACCACGTCATACCGCTGACCGGATATCGTGTCGCCGGCGTGTTGTGGCACCAAGGCGAAGACGATACTGCCACCCAAGCTACGGCGCTGCGCTATGAAAAGTAATTTCGCCGTGCTCATCAACCAGTACCGTGCGGTATTCGGAGAAGATGATTTGCCGTTCCTATGCGTACAGCTCGCACGATACTCGAGTGGGAACCCTATACGCGCCCATCGTTCGGCAGGCGCAGCTCGACGTGCTGGACAGTGCGGCAGTGAACACGACGGAGCATCTGGCGATGACTGTTTCGATCGACACGGACAAAGGTACGTCGAAGGTCATCCATCCGCTTGGCAAAGACATTCTCGCCGCGCGTATGGCGACACAATGGTTGGCGATGACCGATTCAAGGGAATCGAGTGAATCGACGGTGCCGTCCGGACCGTTGGCGCGACGGGCATCGGCGATGGAGGAAGACGCTTCCACCGGTACTGTGACATTCGCGGAAGGCACAGCAAAAGGACTGCGCGCAATGACCCCGAATTACATCACGAAGGCGACGGCAACGAATCTCGTCAAGAGTGCTTCCAACCCACTTCAAGGCTTCGAGGTCGCCGGCCAGGACGGCGTGTTTTATACTGCTGACGCTTCTATACAGGGCAATACGGTAATCGTTCATTCCGATAAGGTGACAAAGATCTCGCAAGTGTGTTACCTGTGGGGTCTTGCGCCGAACAGCTCCAGCATGCTGTACAACTCGGTGAATCTGCCGGCCAGTCCGTTCCTCTTGGGCGTCGGCAAGGAGTAGCAGGCGACTGCGCATCGCACTAATCGTAGTTAGAATTGCGTGTAGCGCATCGTAGAAGGAGTGTCCCGTGAAGATTGCGGTTGCCGGTACTGGTTACGTCGGATTGTCGGTGGCGTTGCTGCTGTCGCAACATAATGAGGTGCACGCGTTGGACATCGTGCCTGAGAAGGTCGAGCTGCTCAACAACGGCAAGAGCCCCATCGTGGATAGCAAGATCACCGCATTCCTCGATGCGGACCGGTCCGGCGAGCGGCCGTTGGACTTTCAGGCGACGCTCGACCCGGAACAGGCGTATACGGGAGCGGATTACGCAGTGATAGCCACGCCGACGAATTACGACGCCCAGAAGAACTACTTCGACACGTCCAGCGTGGAGGCGGCGATCGAGGCGATCCGCAAGTACGACCAAACCGCATGGATTGTCATCAAGTCGACGATTCCGGTTGGTTACACCCAGCAGATTCGCGAACGGTTCCACGACGACCGTATCCTGTTCTCTCCGGAATTCCTGCGTGAGGGCCACGCCCTGTACGACAATCTGCATCCGAGCCGCATCGTGGTCGGCGCGCCGCAGGATGATGCGGAGGCCGTGCAGGCGGCGCACACGTTCGTGGACCTGCTCGCCCACGGTGCCGCCCCGGAGGAGAAGGACCGCGTCAACCCGGATGGGTCGAGGGGCATCCCCCAGCTGGTGGTCGGTACCACTGAGGCGGAGGCGATCAAGCTGTTCGCCAATACCTATCTCGCGTTGCGCGTCGCCTATTTCAACGAGTTGGACACGTATGCGGAAAGCCGCGGTCTCAACACGCACGAAATCATCAAGGGCGTGTGCATGGATCCGCGTATCCGCGACGATTACAACAACCCAAGCTTCGGCTATGGCGGCTACTGCCTCCCGAAGGACACGAAGCAGCTGCTCGCCAATTACGATAAGGTGCCGCAGAACCTCATCGAGGCGATCGTGGAGTCGAACCGCACACGTAAGGACTTCATCGCCTACGAAATCGAGGAGCTCGTCGACCGGGCCAAGGCGAACGGCATCGCCAAACCTGTGGTGGGAGTATACCGTCTGACGATGAAGAGCGGTTCCGATAATTTCCGTCAGTCCGCCATCCAAGGCGTGATGAAGCGCATCAAGTCGCGCGGCATCGAGGTCGTCGTCTATGAGCCGACGCTCGACGCCCCCGATTTCTTCGGCAGCAAGGTCACGCACGACTTGGACTCGTTCAAACGCGAAGCGGACGTGATCATCTCCAACCGTTGGAACGATGACCTCACGGACGTGGCGGGCAAGGTCTACACAAGGGACCTGTTCCGCAGGGACTGAGTCACGTGCCGTGTATTCGCTTTTGGCCTTTGCCGCATGCGAATACACGGCGAACGCTCCACAACTCTTCCGGTTGGGGCCTCGCTCAGTGGCCTTGGAGACGGTATTTGGCTTCAGTGGCGTCCTTATCCGGACGCCACCAGTCCTCATGTTCCCGGTACCATTGGATTGTCTCGTCAAGTCCTTCGGCGAAATCGGTGAATCGGGGACGCCAACCAAGCTCACGCGTGATTTTCGTTGCATCGATCGCATAGCGTTTATCGCCGCCCGGCCGATCGTTCACATGGTCGAACGCGTCTGACGGCTGTCCCATGCATTCCAGAATCATGCGCAGCACATCGATGTTGCTCATCTCTCCGTTCGCCCCCACCAGATACGTATCGCCGATTCGTCCGTGCGTAAGAATCGCCCATACCGCAGTGCAATGGTCCTCCACGCTGATCCAGTCACGGACCGCCGAACCAGTACCGTATAGTTTCGGACGGATACCTGCGAGAATATTCGTAATCTGTCGGGGAATGAACTTCTCCACATGTTGGTACGGCCCGTAGTTGTTGCTGCAATTACTAATTGTCGCCTTGACACCGTAGGTTCGGTGCCATGCCCTTATCAGATGATCGCTTGCCGCCTTCGAAGCGGAATACGGGCTCGACGGCTTGTACGGGCTGTCTTCAGTGAACTTGCGTGGTTCGTCCAGAGCCAGATCGCCATACACTTCGTCGGTGCTGATGTGGTGGAATCGAATATCGTGGCGGCGGGCGGCCTCGAGCAACACGTACGTGCCGGTCACGTTCGTATTGAGGAATGGGGAGGCGTCGAGAATCGAATTATCGTTATGCGATTCGGCGGCGAAGTGCACAATGGCGTCAATCGGGGGTACTGCGGCTGCTGAGCGTTGGTTCAGCCCGGAAAGCAGGGATTCCACAAGCTCGGCATCGCAAATATTGCCATGCACAAAGGTCAGGTTCGCGGCTGGCACACCATCGAGATTCTCGCGCTTGCCGGCATACGTGAGCGCATCCAAAACAGTCATATGGACCTGTGGATGGTTACGCGCCACCCAGTGCACGAAGTTCGCGCCGATGAACCCTGCGCCACCGGTTACCAGAATGTGTTGCGGCGCGAATGGTGGGTTGGGTGCCGGGACGTTTGCTGGGTCGGTGGCTGATTCGTCGGCCGATTCGGAAACCTGTTCGGAATTGTTCATATCTGCCAATCGTAACCTGAGGATTGCCTGAGTGCGGGGGCGGAGGTGTTCGTATTAGCGTGTGTTTGCACTAGTTGGGTTTTTGGCTGTGTTTTTTCAGGTAGATGGCGATGAGGATGAGCTGGAGGTTGGGGAGGAAGGTCTCGTCGAGCCTGTCGTGGCGGGTGGCGGCCCTGCGGTAGTGCTTCACGCGGTCGAAGACGCGTTCGACCATGTTCCGCCCTCCACGGGGCTCCCGTGCGGCACATCCACGGCAGGGCGTTGGCGAACGTGTAGTCGTCGACCGCCACGTTGCCGCGCTGGCGCGGCAACAGATGCGCGACCCTCATGAACCGGTCAAGCGTGATGTCAGACCCCGGCGTACACATACGACAACTATCACGCAAAACTTAAATAGTATAAACACACCCTAAATGGTATAAACACACCCTAATTCACTGCCTGATAACTTCAGGAATCCGTATGGCGGAAGTGGCGTGAATATATGAGATGGAGATTACTTATTCCATTTCAATGGCCATCTACCGTGATTGCGTCGACCTCTCCCTATGCCGTCCCAATCGTCCCGGTCATTCCGATTGTTTCGAGCGCTCCGGTAGACATACCGTGTAAGGCTTGAAGGACTTTTTGGCCGTGCCGCCCCTCCCTAGTAACATGGTTTCTCGGAAAACGAACATGACTTTTGGAAGGTTGTCCTATGGCCGGTGCGCCGAATAATTCTGAAACCGCCCAGTATCCCGATCTCGTCATCGTTGGTGCGGGCCTGTTCGGCCTGACGGTGGCGCAGCAGGCGGTGGAGCATACGGGTGCCCGCGTGCACATCATCGATATCCGTGACCACATCGGCGGCAACGCCTACTCGTATATGGACGAGGAGACCGGCGCGGAGATCCACAAGTACGGCGCCCACCTGTTCCACACCTCCAACAAGCGCGTCTGGGATTACGTGAACCGCTTCACGAGCTTCACGAACTACGTGCACCGCGTGTATGCCACGCATGACGGCGAGGTCTACCCGCTGCCCATCAACCTGGGCACCATCAACCAGTTCTTCCACGCGCATTACACGCCGGCCGAAGCCAAGGCCCTGATTGAACAGCAGGCGGGCGAGCTGGCCGGCACCGATCCGGCCAACCTGAACGACAAAGGCATCCAGCTCATCGGCCGCCCCCTGTATGAGGCGTTCATCAAGAACTACACCGGCAAGCAGTGGCAGACCGACCCCTCCGAGCTGCCGGCCGCCATCATCAAGCGCCTGCCCGTGCGCTTCAACTACGACAACCGCTACTTCAAGGACACGTGGGAAGGTCTGCCGAAGGACGGCTACACCAAGTGGATGGAGCGCATGATTGACGACCCGCGCATCACTGTGGAGCTTGGCGTCGACTTCTTCGACGAGTCCCAGCCGTACAACAAGACCGCGCTCAAGGCCGCCGGCGTGCCGGTGGTGTACACGGGCCCGGTGGACCGTTACTTCGACTATGAGCTGGGCGACCTCAAGTGGCGCACGGTGGACTTCAAGGAAGTACGCTACGACGAAGGCGACCACTTCGGCTGCCCGGTGATGAACTTCTCCGACGCGGACGTACCCTACACCCGCGCCATCGAGTTCAAGAACTTCAACCCGGAACGTCATGACTCCCAGAACCCGAACAAGACCGTGGTGTGGGAGGAGTACAGCCGCTTCGCCGAGCGCGGCGACGAACCGTACTACCCGGTCAACACCGACGCGGACAAGGCGCTGTACGCCCAGTACGAGGCCAAGGCCAAGGCCGAGCCGAACACCGTGTTCGGCGGTCGTCTGGGCACGTACAAGTACTACGACATGCACAACGTGATCGACACCGCCCTGACCGCCTACGAGGAGCAGGTCGCACCGCTGCTGAAGAAGTAGATCGTCGTTTCGCCAGAGGATTAACGATTGAGCCTGAAACCGACTGAATATTGCTGAGGCAATAGCCGGTTTCAGGCTTTTGTGTTTTTGGAAGCCAAATTTCCTGGGGTACTTAAGGCTCGCCACGAGGAGTACAGTTGTCTGTAACGCACAATGTGGCGCGTAAGACGAGGGGCGCATCTCGCAAGTGGGGTGCGATGCAGTTGAAGGAGTGCATGTCATGACTGATCCGAATGTCAATCCGAACGGCCAGGTGCCGTGGCAGCAAGCTGACGCCAATCCGACTGAGCCGTTAAATGCGATGACGGCGGAAACGGGAACCGCCGCCAACAATGCTCCAACCCAAGCAATCGCAGCGGGCGAGCAGCCCACTCAAGCGTTCACTCCTGTTGAACAGCCTACGCAGGCGTTTACACCTGCCGAGCAGCCCACCCAGCCTTTTGCGCCGGTCAATCAGCCGGTACCGCCTACGCAGGCTTTGCCACCAGTGACTCCTGCCGCTGCGCCCGCACCGGCAGCGCCCGCGCCTGCGCCCGCACCCAATTCGCCCTATCCGGGGGCGGCTCCGGCAGGCGGATCGGTTCCTCCGGTCTACGGCAGCGTCAGTGCTCCGGTATATCCGGGCGGCGGGGCCGTGCCTCCGCAAACGCCCTATAACCCGTATATGCAAGGCGGCCAACCGAACGGCCAGCCGGGATGGTCTGGTTCTTACGGCAGTGTGCCGCCTGAAGCGAACCAGAAGTACAACGGTCTGGCTGTTGCCGGTTTTATCTGCTCGTTCCTTGTCTCACTCCTCGGTCTGATCCTGAGCATCGTGGGCCTCAACCAGATTAAGAAACAGGGCGGCAAGGGCAAGGGCTTGGCCATCGCCGGCATCATCATCAGTGCGGCGGGCATGGTGATACAGGTAATACTGGTCATCGCGCTGATCGTCGGCGGTGCCTCGTATGCCAGCAAGGCTATAGATGAGGCGAAAACCGATTCCTTCTATAGTCAGTCCTCTTCGGGCAACGGTGATAGCAGCGATAAGAGCAAAGCTCAAGATAATCTTGACGATGTGCTGGACGACACGTTGGGCGAAACCCATGACGATCTAACCGACGGCGATTATGGGCTGTACGATTCGATTCAGGATTTCGTCGACTCTTTGGAATTCAAGGACTCCATTGAATCCGAAGCGGATACGTTTGCAGACACCGGCATCACCTTCAACTACCGTGTCGACGGTGACACCTTGGTGTACGAGTACGTGCTCGACGACAGCTACGCCTCGCTAGGCGATACCTTCGCTTCCTCACTGGATGCTATGGACAGCACCTATCAATCCACCGCGAATCTGCTGGGCTCGATGTGCAAGACCTCCAGCGGCAAGGCATCATTGCGCGTCATCATGCACACGCAAAGCGGCCAGTCGCTGTATGACAAAACCTGGACCGAAAAGTAGCAATCCCAGCGAACGTGCGTTTTGGTCGATTGAAGGCCGGTCTGCTTGCTCCTTGGACGGATGCTTCTGCGGAAGGAACCGCCAAGGAGTAGGCTTACAGGCATGAGACTCGCACGTTTTTCTTTGAATGATTCGCCGCGCTACGCCTTCGTACAAAAGGACGAAACGGACGGCAAGGACTACCTCATCGAACTCGACGGTCATCCGCTGGCCGGCGACCAGGTCAAGCCCACCGGCACTCGTTACCCGGTCGACGGCGACGGCATCCGCCTGCTTTCCCCGGTGATCCCCTCCAAGGTTTACGGTCTGGCCAAGAACTACGAGGCCCACGCCCAGTTCATGCACGAGGCCGGCCATTCCGAAATCGCCCACGCGCCGGAGGACATGGTGATCTTCACCAAGCCGTCCACCTCGGTAATCGGCCCCGACGATCCGATCGTGTACCCGGCCTGCTCCAAGGACATGAACTTCGAGCCGGAAGTGGCCGTGGTGATGGGACGCATCGCCAAGAACGTGTCCGTTGAAAACGCGATGGATTACGTGCTCGGCTTCACCTGCGTCAACGACGTGACGTTGCGCGATCTGCAGGGCATCGACCCCACGTGGACGCGCGCCAAGGGCTTCGATACCTCCTGTCCGCTTGGCCCGTGGATCGTGATGCGTGACGACCTCGACTGGAAGGACGCCAAGATTTCCTTCACGCTGAACGGCGAGGATGTGCCGATGGCGTCTGGCACCACCGCGAACCTGATTCACGGCATCCCCGAGCAGATTGCCGCCATTTCGTCGTTCTCCACGCTGCTGCCTGGCGACGTCATCATGACCGGCACCCCGAACGCCTCCGGCCACCTCGACCCAGGCGACGAGACCATCGTGCACGTCGAAGGCATCGGTGATCTGCGCAACGTAATCGTTCGGGCGTGACTCGTTCTGGCTCCCCTCTCTGAGGGGAACCGTCCAGGCGGAGAAGCTGACTGAGGGAACCAAGAACGCGCCTTACGCTCCCGGCAGAAGTGCGTGCAGGGCGGTCATCACCACCAGGCTGATGATGGCCGTCACTGTCAGCGAGAAGCCGGCGAGTTTGGCGTTGCCGGTCAGCGAATCGGTGAACTTAGTTGAGAAAATCGTGATCGGGGCGAAGGAGCCCAGCACGATGATCTCGCGAATCCTCATGTCAAACTGCCGACCGCGCCGAGACGCCGGGACAGTTCCGTGCCGGCAAGCCGCAGCTTGGTCTTAAGCGACCGCTCCTGTTCGGGGCGCAGCGATCCGCTCACGAAAGTGAGAGCCAGCCCGGCGATGGGAAAGTCGTTGTAGTCGCGCACAGCGACGGCGTATGAATCAAAGCCGGGCGTCACGTCTCCGTGTTCCTCGGCAAAACCGGTGCGTTGGGTTTCGGCGAGTGTTGCCTCCAGCTCCTTGGGCGATTTGGGGCCGATGCCGGTGCGGTCGGTGAACGCCTGACGATTGGGATATAGCGCGCGGACCTGATTGCGGGGGAGTGCGGACAGAATGGCCCGCCCGGTGGCGGTCAGGTGACTGGGTAGGCGCACGCCCACGCCTGATACTAGCGGCGGGCGATGCGCGGCGCGCTCCTCAATCACATAAATGATTTCGTTGCCGTGCAGCACGGCCAGATGTCCGTTTTCGCCGGTCTCGTCAACAAGACGCGCCAACACCGGATGCGCGACCTGCGATACACGATGTTGGCGAGAATAGGCCGATCCCAGCTCGAAAGTCTTGAGTCCGATGCCGTACGCGCGCTGCTCGGCAAGGCGGGTGACCAGTCCGTGACGCTCCAAAATCTCCAACAATTGGTACACCGTGGAGCGCGGAATGCCGAGTTCGCGAGCGAGCGTGGCGGCTTGCGTCTGACCATTGCTCGCGATGAACTCGAGGATGTCGAGCGTACGGTCGGCCGCCGGAGCCAGCGAGACACGTGGCGCGGATGATGATGTCTGATGTTCCCGTTCTGATGGCTTCACCTGCGCCCGCTTGACGGTACGTGGCTCGGTGAAGGCGTATTGCTGCGAGGCATGGCTCATATTTCCATCACCTTACATGTCTGAGATTTCAGACACAAGATGGACGAAGTGGCTTATGGCGGGCATCCGACTGAGGTGAAATGGCCAAGGTTTGATTACTCGGGGAGCGATTGGTCGCGTTTGCGTCGCCTGCTGTTGATGGGCAGGTGCGGTGAGCGAATGCGGGCAGTCGCGGATCCCCGGCGAAGCATGTGCCGCATATGTCGTATATGCGGAATGCGGCACATATATAGAAAGGTATGAGCATGGCAGAGCAGACGGTCACCGTAGGTGTTGGAGCGCTGAGCATCGAGGACGTTATCGCCGTAGCGCGCGGCGGTGCCAAAGTGGCGATTTCGGACGAATCGAAGCATGAGATGGCGCTGAGTCGCGCGGTTATCGATCATTTGGCCGACGACACCGTGCCGCATTACGGTATCTCCACCGGATTCGGCGCGCTCGCCTCCACCTCCATCCCCAAGGAACAGCGTGCGCAGCTGCAGAAAAGTCTGATTCGCTCGCATGCCGCCGGTGCCGGACCGGAAGTGGAGCGTGAGGTGGTGCGCGGCCTGCTGGTGCTGCGCCTGAGCACCCTGTGCACCGGACGCACCGGTGTGCGCCCGGAAACCGCGCAGGTCTACGCCGATATGCTGAACGCCGGCATCACCCCGGTGGTCTACGAATACGGTTCACTCGGATGCTCCGGTGATTTGGCGCCGCTCGCAGCCTGTGCTTTGGTGGCGATGGGTGAAGGCGAGGCCCGCAACGCTGACGGCCTCAAGATCGGCGGCGGCGAAGCGCTGCGTGCGGCCGGCATCACGCCCGTCGATTTGAAAGAGAAGGAAGGACTGGCGCTGGTCAACGGCACCGACGGCATGCTCGGCATGTTGTGTATGGCCATCACCGATCTGCGCCTGCTGCTCAAGACCGCGGATGTCGCCGCCGCGATGAGCGTGGAAGGCATGCTCGGCAACGACCGCGTATTCGCCGCCGACTTGCAGGCGCTGCGCCCGCATCGCGGCCAAGGCGATTCCGCTGCGAACATCGCCCGCATGCTCAAGGACTCTGGTCTGATTGAGGCCGGCCGCCCGGGCTCCACCGTGCGTGTGCAGGACGCCTACTCGCTGCGCTGCACCCCGCAGGTGCACGGCGCCGCCCGCGACACCGTGGAATACGCGGCCTCCGTGGCGGGCGTGGAACTCGCCTCCGCCATCGATAACCCGTGCGTCACGCTGGACGGCCGTGTGGAGTCCAACGGCAACTTCCATGGCGCGCCGCTGGCCTATGTGCTCGATTTCCTGGCGATTCCGACCGCCGACGTAGCCTCTATCTCCGAGCGTCGTACCGACCGCTTCCTTGACGTGGCGCGCAACCGCGGCCTGCCGGCGTTCCTGGCTGGTGACCCGGGCGTGGACTCCGGTTTCATGATCGCCCAATACACCGCTGCCGGCATCGTCTCCGAAATGAAGCGTAACGCCGTGCCTGCCTCGGTCGATTCGATTCCAAGCTCCGCCATGCAGGAAGATCACGTGTCGATGGGTTGGGCCGCCGCCCGCAAGCTGCGCCGGTCGATTCCGGCCTTCGCGCGCGTGCTGGCCGTGGAACTGCTGTGCTCCTGCCGCTCCTTCGACTTCCGCAAGCCGTACCGTCCGGGTGCGGCCGGTGCCGCCGTATACCGCGTGGTGCGCCAGTACGCCAACGAAATCGGCCCTGACGTGCGTGACACATGGACCACCCCGCAGATTGAGGGCGTTGCCGAGGCGATTCTCTCCGGCGAAGTCCTCGCCGCCGCCGAATCCGCCGTCGGCGCACTGAAGTAGCGGCTGCCCAAGCTCCCTCATCAGAGGGAGCTACTAGTCACCTCTCCACAAAATTCAAAACTTGAGTCACATGCACTCAAGTTTTGGGAATAGAATGGGTTCCAGGTCGGTTGACCATATCAGACAACGACAAGCTGCGGTCTGTCGCAACGCTTGCGGGGCTTTCGAAGCCCGCGAGCCGCACTGCGCAGACCGCATGATATGGAGGAATACGATATGGAACAGAAGTTCACCACTATGGCCCAAGAAGCCGTCGGCGACGCGATTCAGAGTGCGTCCGCCGCAGGAAACGCGCAGGTCGAGACCCTGCACGTCATGGATGCGCTGCTGCGCCAGGAAAACGGCGTGGCGCGCTCTCTGATCGAGGCCGCGGGCGGGGACCCGCAGGCCATCGGCGCGGCGGTGCGCAACGCTTTGGTCGCGCTGCCGAGCGCATCCGGATCCAGCACCTCGCAGCCACAGGCCAGCCGCCAGCTGACCGCCGCCATCGCCCAGGCTGAGAAGGAAATGCAGCAGATGGGCGACGAATACGTCTCCACCGAACATCTGCTTATCGGCATCGCGGCCAGCAAGCCGAACCAGTCGGCCGAAATCCTGGAGAAGAACGGCGTCACCGCAGCCTCCCTGCGCAAGGCCGTACCCGGCGTGCGTGGTGGCGCGAAGGTCACCAGCCCGGACGCGGAAGGCTCGTACAAGGCCCTAGAGAAGTACTCCACCGACCTGACGGCCGCCGCCAAGGAAGGCAAGCTGGACCCGGTCATCGGACGTGACCAGGAAATCCGCCGCGTGATTCAGATCCTCTCCCGTCGTACCAAGAACAACCCGGTGCTGATTGGCGAGCCCGGCGTCGGCAAGACCGCCGTCGTGGAAGGCCTGGCCCAGCGTATCGTGGCGGGCGACGTTCCTACCACCCTGCAAGGCAAGAAGCTCATCTCCCTTGACTTGGGCTCCATGGTGGCCGGTTCGAAGTACCGTGGCGAGTTCGAGGAGCGCCTGAAGAGCGTCCTGAACGAAATCAAGAATGCGGACGGCCAGATCATCACCTTCATCGATGAGATCCACACCATCGTCGGCGCGGGTGCGGCCGAAGGCTCGATGGATGCCGGCAATATGTTGAAGCCCATGCTGGCCCGTGGCGAGCTGCGCCTGATCGGCGCGACCACGCTGGACGAATACCGCGAGAACATCGAGAAGGACCCGGCGCTGGAGCGTCGTTTCCAGCAGGTGTTCGTGGGCGAGCCGAGCGTGGAAGACACCATCGCCATTCTGCGTGGTCTGAAGCAGCGTTACGAGGCGCACCACAAGGTGACGATCGGCGACGACGCGCTGGTTGCCGCCGCAACCCTCTCGAACCGTTACATTTCGGGTCGTCAGCTGCCGGACAAGGCCATCGACCTGGTTGATGAGGCGGCCGCTCACCTGCGTATGGAGCTCGACTCTTCGCCTGAGGAGATCGATGAGCTGCAGCGCAAGGTGACCCGTCTTGAAATGGAGGAAATGCAGCTCAAGAAGGCCGAGGATCCTGCGTCCAAGGAGCGTCTGGGCAAGCTGCAAGCCGAACTTGCGGACACCCGTGAGAAGCTCAGCGGTCTCAAGGCGCGTTGGGATGCGGAACAGGCTGGCCACAACAAGGTCGGCGACCTGCGTGCCAAGCTCGACGACCTGCGCGTGCAGGCGGATAAGTATACCCGTGAAGGCAACTTGGCGGAGGCCTCGAAGATTCTGTACGGCGAGATTCCGTCCATTCAGAAGGAGCTTGCCGCCGCGGAGAGCGCGGATGCTGAATCTGCTGATGCCAGCGCGGCCAACCCGGCCGATGAGCCGATGGTCCCGGACCGTGTGGACGCCGACTCGGTGGCCGAGATCGTCTCCGACTGGACCGGCATTCCCGTTGGCCGCCTGATGCAGGGCGAGAACGAGAAGCTGCTGCATATGGAGGACTACCTGGGCAAGCGTGTGATCGGCCAGAAGGAAGCCATCGCCGCCGTGTCCGACGCGGTGCGCCGTTCGCGTGCCGGCATCTCCGACCCGAACCGTCCGACCGGATCGTTCCTGTTCCTCGGTCCCACCGGTGTGGGCAAGACCGAACTGGCCAAGGCGCTCGCCGACTTCCTGTTCGACGACGAGAAGGCCATGGTCCGCATCGACATGTCCGAATACATGGAGAAGGCTTCAGTCTCGCGCCTGATCGGTGCGGCTCCGGGCTACGTGGGCTACGAGCAGGGCGGCCAGCTGACCGAGGCCGTGCGCCGCCGCCCGTATTCCGTGGTGCTGTTCGACGAGGTCGAGAAGGCCAATCCGGAGATCTTCGACGTGCTGCTGCAGGTGCTCGACGATGGCCGCCTGACCGATGGCCAGGGCAGGACCGTGGACTTCAAGAACACGATCCTGATCATGACCTCCAACCTCGGCTCGCAGTTCCTCGTGAACGAGGACATGGACGCCGACGCCAAGAAGAAGGCCGTGATGGACGCCGTCCACATGAACTTCAAGCCGGAGTTCCTGAACCGTCTGGACGACATCGTCATGTTCCACCCGCTCACGCGTGAGGAGCTTGGCGGCATCGTGGATATCCAGGTGGCTGGCGTGGCCCAGCGTCTGACCGATCGCCGTATCACGCTGGACGTCACCGCGTCGGCCCGCGAATGGCTGGCCAACACCGGTTACGACCCGGCTTATGGCGCTCGTCCGCTGCGCCGCCTGGTACAGACCGAAGTGGGCGACCAGCTGGCCCGTATGCTGCTGGCCGGCAAGGTCCACGATGGCGACACCGTGCTGGTCGACCAGACCGGTGGTGAGCATCTTGAGCTTTCCGCCTGGGCCGGCGACCAGATCGTCTCCGACGACCCGGATGTGAGCGTGGACAACGTCACCGAAGATAAGTGACAATCACTGGCTCCCCTCTCTGAGCGAAGCTGACTGAGGGGAGTTCGGGCTGGCGAGCTTCACTATATTGGCTCTCCTCTGAGGAGGAGAGCCTTTTCGCTACCATGGTGCTGAACTTCATACGAGGAGGGCCAGTGACTGGACGATTCGCGCCGACGCCGTCGGGGCGCATGCATATCGGCAACGTGTACGCCATGTTGGGTGCATGGCTTTCGGCCCGCTCGCGTGGCGACCGCATGCTGATGCGTATCGAGGACGTGGACAAGCCGCGTGTGGTCGCCGGTGCGGACCAGCTCATGATGGATGACCTGCATTGGCTCGGCCTCGACTGGGATGGCGAACCGATGTTCCAATCCCAGCGCACTGAACGATACGAATACGCTCTCGAATGCCTGCGCTCGCAAGGTGTGCTGTACCCCTGTTTCTGCTCGCGTGCCGACATTCGCGCCGCCTCGGCCCCCAACGAGGGCGACGGCTTCATGGTGTACCCCGGCACGTGCCGCCGCCTGCTGCACGACCATCCCGACGAGGTCCGTGCCCGTTTGGTTCGCGGCGACCAGCATTCCATCCGTATCGCCATGCCGGAATCGGCAGCGGGAGAAAAGCAACGTACAGTGCCTGACGATTCCGCTGCGCTGTCGGGAGCCGTGCCGCCGGAACAGCAGGGCGATGCCGGAATCGTTGATGGTGTCGCATGCTTTAACGACCGTGTCTATAGTCCACAGCACTACGATTTGGCCCGCGAGGTAGGCGATTCCGTGATTCGCCGAGCCGATGGACTGTTCGGCTATCAACTGGTCGTGGTCGTGGATGACCTCGATATGGGTGTTGATGATATCGTGCGCGGCCGTGATCTGCTGCGCTCCACCGCGCTGCAAATGTGGATTCGCCAGTGTCTGTTGGCTGGCGGCTTTGAGCCGGAATGCGGCAACACGGAAAAGCCTCTCGCCGAGCACCCCGAGTATGCGCACCTGCCGCTTATCGACAATGCGGCCGGCCGGCGTTTAGCTAAGCGCGAACGTTCGCTGGATATGGGAGCCTTGCGCGCCCGCAACGTAACCCCCGAGCAAATCATCGGATACTGCGCCTGGCTGCTGCGTCTGCAACCCACTCCAATTCCTTGCAAACCCGCCGATCTGCTGGCAGATTTCAGCTGGGAGCCACTGCGCGCCAACCACCTGGACCGCGCGCTGAAACCGGATGATCCAACCACTCCACAATGGCTGGCAGAAGCGTTAGGCTAGAGGCAGCCCAACAGGAAGGATTCCAATGTCGTCGAAGCTCTGGAGAAACGTGGCGCTGGCAGGCGTGGCCGCCGCCGGTGCTGCCGTGTGGGCCGTGGCCCCGCGCACGTTCAATGACAAGCGTCGTAATTTCGTGCCCTCCATTCCGGAGGTATGGTATGCCCATCGTGGCTTGCATGATGCGGGTTCTGGTTTGGTCGGCTATACCGATATCGCTGATTATGGTGGGGATAATCCGGTTAGCGCCCAAGCCGATACCACTGAGCGATCCATCGCCGAAAACGATGATTATGTGTCGCTTGCCCGTCGCATGGCTGTCAAGGCCGGCTACGGCAGTGCGGATATGACCGGTCCGATTGCTCCCGAAAACTCGCTGGCCGCGTTCGCCGCCGCCTGCGAGGCTGGCTATGGCATCGAACTCGACGTGCAGCTTACGCTCGACGGCCAAGTGGTCGTGGTCCATGACGCCGATTTGTTGCGCGTGGCCGGCGATCCGCGCCGCATCGAAGATCTGACGTACGACGAACTGACCCGTATTCCGCTGTTCCCGAACGGCAAGTCCGGTGACTTGAAGGCCGGACCGTTGCCGGGTGCCGACGCGAACCCGCCGCTGGTGGTCACGCCGTCCGCCGCGCCGAAGGGGTACTACCAGCATGTGCCGCTGTTCTCCGATGTGCTGGACGTGGTGGCCGGCCAGGCTCCGCTGATTGTGGAATACAAGTTCAGCAACAACAGGGCTTGGGATGAGCGTAGCGAAGAGCTCATGGAAAAGGGCCACGCCTTGCTTGAGGCGTATGACGGCCCGTACGTGATCGAATCCTTCCATCCGGGCGCGGTGAATTGGTACAAGGAGCATCACCCTGAGGTGTGCCGCGGTCAGCTGAGCTGGCCGGCGAAGCTGAGCAAGAATGGTGCGGCTGAATGGGCCGCCGGCTTACTGGCGTTCGACTGGCTGTCTCGTCCTGATTTCGTGGCCTATGACTGGACCGGTGGCACTTCGCCGCAAGTCAAGCTCGCTCGTTCGATGGGTGCGATGCCGGTTTCATGGACCGTGCGCAGCAGCGATGAACTCGCCCAGTGCGCCCCCTACTTCGACCGCCACATCTTCGAAGCGTTCGTCCCCGACGCAGTGTGAGGTTGAGGGCGTTATTGATGCGCCCATGGGGTGGTTACAGGCTCATCGGGCGGTAACTTGCCCATGGGGCGGTTTGAAGAATATGTGAAACCGCGGAATTAAGCCATTTTGGCATACCGCCCCATGAGGATTTTGCCGCCTCATGGGGCAATTACCGCCCCATGGGGGATTTCCCGCCCCATGAGGTATGGCGTTTTACTTGTGATACGGCTCGCCAGCGGGGATGCGGACGGAAAGTTGGACGCTTGGGCGTCCGGATTGGAGTCCGCATGT
>ERZ773259.732-NODE-732-length-33590-cov-10.296168_pt1 | contig 33590 bp, 34 predicted proteins | sample MGYA00511961_ERZ773259 | MGnify/ENA primary metagenome ERZ773259 (study PRJEB29015, sample SAMEA2737775) | human gut metagenome | biome: human gut; feature: human-associated habitat; material: faeces | place: China | collected 2012 ...
TGAGATCTGCCGTGAGAAAGTAGATAAAGTGGTCAAAGTTTTAAGAGAGAAAGGTCACGTAATCAAATAATCTATGGAAAAATTATATGCGGATATAATTATTAATATTTCACATGAGGCACTGGATAAGGTGTTTGCCTATAAGGTGCCTTTTTCCATGATCAAGGATATTCGGGTGGGACAGCAAGTCGTTGTCCCATTTGGACGTTCTAATAAGGAACAGACGGGATATGTAGTCAACCTTTCACGGACAGTTGACTATGATGAGAGTAAAGTCAAAGAAATCTTAAGGATTGAGGCGGATCATGTTGGTGTGGAGTCAAATATGATCGAGTTAGCTGCGTGGATCAGAGAGAATTATGGATCAACAATGATCCAGGCATTAAAAACCGTACTTCCAGTGCAGGAAAAAGTTGCACGAAAAGCGAGAAAATACATTGAGCTATGCATTGAGAAAGTGCATGGACCAGCGATGCTTGATGAATATTTCAGTAAGCATTATGTGGCGAAAGCAAGACTTCTTGCAGCTTTATTAGACCATGGGAAGATCTCATGGGAAATGGCATCGAAAGATCTAAAGATTTCAAAAAGTACAGTAGACAGCATGGAAAGAGAAGGAATTCTTCATGTTGTGACAGAATATTATTACCGGAATCCTGGAGAGTTCAGTATAGCAAAAGCAGAAGCGCATGTGTTAAATGAACAGCAACAGGAACTGATTGATGAATTTCGGGAAGATTTTTTAAGAGAAGACCACAAAACCTATCTTTTACATGGAATCACAGGAAGTGGGAAGACAGAAGTTTATCTCGCAGCGATCGAAGAAGTGATCAAACAAGGAAAACAGGCAATCGTCCTGATCCCAGAGATCGCACTGACTTATCAGACGGTTACAAGGTTTACCAAACGATTTGGAGAGCGTGTATCAATTCTGAATTCACGATTATCCAAAGGTGAGAGATACGATCAGTGGCTTCGTGCACAGAGGGGAGACGTGGATGTGATCATTGGACCACGATCTGCATTGTTTGTTCCATTTCCGAATCTTGGGCTGATTGTGATTGATGAGGAACATGAAGGCAGTTACAAGAGTGAACAAACTCCCAAATACCATGCAAGAGAAGTTGCGATCAAGAAAGCACAGATGGAAGGTGCATCGGTGATCTTAGGTTCGGCGACACCATCAGTTGAGAGTTATAAACATGCACTGGATGGGACTTATCGGCTGTGGGAGTTGACAAAACGAGCCAAAGAAGCAGTGTTACCGCAAGTCTATATTGAAGATCTAAGAGAAGAATTAAAAGCGGGAAACCGCAGCATGTTCAGCCGAAGACTGAAAGAACTGATAAAGGATCGTTTGAATAAAGGCGAACAGATCATGTTGTTCTTAAACCGGCGTGGTTATGCGGGATTCGTTTCATGCAGAAGCTGTGGTCATGTCATGGAATGTCCTCATTGTGATATTTCTATGACATATCACAGAGATGGAAGACTGCGCTGCCATTATTGCGGATATGAACAGCCGATGCTGAAGTTTTGTCCAGAGTGTGGAAGCCCGTATATTGGAACATTCGGTCTTGGAACCCAGAAAGTGGAAGCTGCATTATACAAAGAATTTCCACAAGCAAAAGTGCTTCGTATGGATATGGATACAACGAAGAGAAAGAATAGTCATGAACAGATCTTATCGGCATTTTCTGATGGAGAAGCAGATATTTTAGTGGGAACACAGATGATCGTCAAAGGACATGATTTTGCGAATGTAACATTGGTAGGTGTTTTGGCAGCAGATCTTTCCCTGCATGCCAATGATTACCGGGCAGGAGAAAGAACATTCCAGTTATTGACACAGGCTGCGGGAAGAGCAGGAAGAGGCGACAAACCAGGAGAAGTAGTGATCCAGACATATTCCCCAGAACATTACAGTATCCAGACTGCAGCCAAACAGGATTATCACGCATTTTATAAAGAAGAGATCAGCTACCGAAGCTTGATGAGATATCCACCAGAATGGCAGATGTTGGTCGTATTTGCATCAGGAGAAGATAAAGCATGGCTTGATAAAGTAATGGATGCGATGGCAAATGTGGTAAAACATATGGATCTGATGGTGATCGGGCCGAGCGAGGCAGGATTTGGCAAGATCAATGATCAATACCGCAAAGTGATATATATTAAGAATAAAGATTACGAGACACTGGTGAAAGCAAAGAACCGTCTGGAACAGTGGATCGATTTAAATAAGATCAGGAAAAATTTACTGGTCAATTTTGATTTTAACCCAATGAACAGTTATTAAAAGAAAGGGAGAACAATTATGGCAATTCGACAGATTCGAGTATTAGGAGACGATGTTTTAAGAAAAAAATGTAAAGAAGTAAAAGAAATGACACCAAGAATGCATACATTAGTAGAAGATATGTATGATACAATGTATGAAGCAATGGGTGTTGGTCTTGCAGCACCTCAGGTGGGAATCTTAAAAAGAATCGTAGTCATTGATACTGGAGAAGAGGGAGAATGTGTAACTCTTGTCAATCCAGTGATCACACTGAAAGAAGGAGAGCAGGTAGGAGAAGAAGGATGTTTAAGCCTTCCAGGAAAAGTAGCAGTTGTGAAACGTCCAGATCATGTGATCTGTGAAGCATTTGATGAAGATATGAATCCGATCACAGTAGAAGGATTTGGATTATTTGCAAGAGCGCTCTGCCATGAAACAGACCATTTGGATGGAATTTTATATCCAGATGTAGCAGAAGAACCAGCAAGAGACGTCACGATGGAAGAGGTAGAATAAGATGAAAGCAGTATTTATGGGAACACCGGAGTTCGCAGTACCAACACTACAGGCACTGATCGATCACCATGAAGTGCTTGCTGTTGTGACACAGCCGGATAAACAAAGAGGTAGAGGAAAGAAGATGCAGTTTCCTCCAGTCAAAGAAAAAGCAGTGGAATATGATATCCCAGTATATCAGCCACAGAGAGCCAGAGATGAGGAATTCATTGAAGAGTTAAAAAACCTCAACCCAGATGTGATCGTTGTTGTTGCTTATGGACAGATCTTACCAGAAAGTATCTTAAATATTCCAAAGTATGGATGTATCAATGTTCATGGATCACTCCTTCCAAAATACAGAGGAGCAGCACCGATCCAGTGGGCAGTCCTTGATGGAGAAGAAAAGACAGGAATCACAACCATGTATATGGAAAAAGGATTAGATACCGGAGATATGATCGATAAAGCAGAAGTTGTTTTAGATAAGAAAGAAACAGCTGGTTCTCTGCATGATAAATTGATGGTATTAGGAGCAGATTTATTATTAGAAACATTAAAGAAATTAGAAGATGGCACAGCCGTCAGAGAAAAACAAAATGACGAAGAAAGCTGTTATGCAAAAATGCTAAGTAAAGATATGGGACAGATTGATTTCACAAAATCAGCAAGAGAAATCGAATGTCTGATCCGTGGAATGAATCCATGGCCAAGTGCTTATACAGCCTTAGATGGAAAGACAATGAAAGTCTGGGAAGCAGATGTGCTTGATGCACAGAGTAAAGAAGAACCAGGAACGATCGTAGAAGTCAACAAAAAAGAGATCATCGTAGCAACAGGAAGCAATGATCTTGCACTTCATGAGATTCAGCTGGCAGGAAAGAAACGTATGCAGGTACAGGCATTTTTACTTGGATATCAGGTAGAAGCCGGAACAAAATTAGGAGAATGATACGATGCAAAATCCGAGAGAATGTGCATTGGATGTACTGATCAAAGTAGATAAAAAAGAAGAATTATCACACATCGCAATTTCAAATGTATTAGAAAAATACCAGTTTTCTGAAAAAAGAGATCGCGCATTTTTTACAAGACTGGTGGAAGGAACTTTAGAGCGTCAGATCACGATCGACTATGTTGCAGATCAGTTCTCAAAGACGAAGATCAGAAAATGTAAACCACTGATCCGTGCATTGCTTCGTATGGGAATCTATCAGATTCTTTATATGGATCAGGTTCCAGATTCTGCTGCATGTAATGAGGCAGTGAAACTTGCAAAGAAACGAGGATTTTCCCGATTATCAGGTTTTGTGAACGGTGTACTTCGTAATATTTCAAGGAAGAAAGATGAGATCCAATATCCATCAAGAGAGAAGAATCTTGAGACATATTTATCAGTTGCTTATTCTATTCCAGAATGGATCATAAAATTCTTTCAGAAGGCATATGATAACGAAACAGTAGAGAAGATCATAGCTTCTTATCTGGAAGAGAGAAAAACAACATTATGTTGTCTGATCTCCAAGGGTGGGAAAGAAGCTGTCAGAAAAGAACTGGAAGCAGAAGGCGTTACAGTAGAAGATGGAAGTTTGATCGAAAATGCAGTGCAGATCTCAGATTATGATTTTTTGTATCGTTTGAAAGCATTTCGTGAAGGAAGTTGTTATGTACAGGATGAAAGTTCCATGTTGTGTGCCAAACTTGCTAGTGTCCAGAAAGAGCAGTTTGTGATGGATCTTTGCAGTGCACCAGGTGGTAAGTCCTTATATGTTGCAGATCAGCTAAAGGGAAGCGGGCGAGTGTTATCAAGGGATCTAACGGAATACAAGATAGATCTGATCGAAGATAATATCGACCGTGTTGGGTTTACGAATATGGAATCCGAAGTATTTGATGCGAGAGTGTTGGATGAAGAACATATTGAGGCTGCGGATGTTGTGATCGCAGATGTACCATGTTCAGGACTTGGGATCATGGGAAAGAAAAATGATATTAAATACCACATTTCAGAAGAAGGAATGAAGGATCTTGTGAAGTTGCAGCGAGAGATTCTTGCAAATGCAGTGCAATATGTCAAGCATGGAGGTACATTGATCTATAGTACCTGCACGATCAATCCAGCAGAGAATGAAGAAAATTTCCGATGGATTCTTGATCACTTTGATTTTGAAGCAGTTGATATTACAAAAGAACTGCCAAAGGATCTAAAGATTGAAACTGCCCAAGAAGGATTTATTCAGTTGTTGCCAGGAATACATCCATGTGATGGATTCTTTATTGGTAAATTAAGGAGAAAATAAAGTTATGGATTTAAAATCAATGACACTTCAGGAGATGCAGGAATATATGGAATCCATTGGTGAGAAGAAATTCCGTGCAAAACAGATTTACGAATGGTTTCACAAACACCTTGCGCTGTCTCTTGATGAGATGAATAATGTACCAAAAAAATTAAAAGAAAAGATCGAACAGACGCAGGAAATTTATGGTGTTAAACCTGTAGACTGCTTTATTTCAAAAATCGATGGTACAAGAAAATACTTATTTGAGTTATATGATGGGAATATTATCGAAAGTGTTTTGATGAAGTATAAACATGGAAATTCTGTCTGTATTTCATCTCAGGCAGGGTGCCGTATGGGATGTAAGTTTTGTGCATCTACGCTTGGAGGATTAGATCGTAATCTGACGCCATCTGAAATGCTTTCACAGATTTATTATATTCAAAGAGATACAGAAGAAAGAGTATCCAATGTTGTCATGATGGGAACAGGGGAACCGATGGATAATTATGATAACGTATTGAGATTTTTAGAATTGATCACATCAGAGGATGGATTAAATATCAGTCAGAGAAATATTACGATTTCAACGTGCGGGATCGTGCCAAAGATCAAAGAACTTGCTCAGAAACATTTACAGATCACATTGGCCATTTCTCTTCACTCACCAAATGATGAGATGAGAAGAGGACTGATGCCGATCGCAATGAAATATTCAATCGATGAGCTGTTAGATGCATGTCATTATTATTTTAAAGAGACAAACCGTAGGATGACATTTGAATACAGCCTTGTGGCAGGGGTTAATGACCAGCCAGTTCATGCAGAAGAATTAGCAGGCAGATTGAAAGGGTTTCCATGTCATGTAAACCTGATTCCAGTTAATCCGATCAAAGAGCGTGATTTTAAGCAATCTATGCCGAAATCCGTTATGGAATTTAAAAAGATACTTGAAAAAAATCGTGTAAATGTTACCATAAGAAGAGAAATGGGCGCAGATATCAATGCGGCCTGTGGACAGCTTAGAAGAAAAAAACTGCAGTCAAGATTGTAAAGGAGAACGATATGCGATCCGTAGGGGCTTCACATATAGGCAAGGTAAGGACAGAGAATCAGGATAGGATTTTCTTTCATGACCAGCCTGTTGGGAACTTAAAAAATCTTTATATCGTGGCAGATGGAATGGGAGGACACCGTGCCGGTGGGCATGCCTCCTCTTTTGCAGTGGAACGATTTGTACAGCTGATCGAGGAATCGAAACAGACTGATCCGATCGAATTAATGAAATCATCCATTGCGTCTGTGAATCAGGAAATGATCGCAGAAAGCCAGAGTAATGAAGAATATAGGGGAATGGGAACAACATTCGTTGCAGCAACCATCTCTGATGGCAAAGTAACGGTTATGAATATTGGTGATAGTAGATTATATTATGGAAATCAAGAATTAACACAGATTACAGTGGATCATTCTTATGTGGAAGAACTGATTCATGCAGGAATCATGGAAAGAGAGGAAGGAAGATTCCATCCAAAGAAGAATGTCATCACAAGAGCACTAGGTACCGTAATGGCGACACCAGATTTCTTTGAGTTTGATGCCAAAGATGGATATTTGCTTTTGTGCAGTGATGGACTTTCCAATATGATATCCGACGAAGAATTGAAGGAACTTCTTCTTGAGCACAGTCAGATTGCCAATAAGGTCAACCAGATGATCACCCGTGCGAACGAGTACGGAGGAAAAGACAATATTTCATTGGTAATTGTGGATTTAAAGAGATGAGGTGAATGATAGATGTTAGAGATTGGCACGATGCTGTCAGGCCGTTATGAAGTGCTAAAGCGCGTTGGAAGCGGTGGAATGGCAGACGTTTATATGGCGAAAGATCATAAATTAAACCGGAACGTCGCAGTGAAGGTTTTAAAAAGTGAATACGTAGAAGATGAGAAATTTTTAAAGAAATTCGAGACAGAGGCACAGGCAGTTGCAAGGCTGTCTCATCCTAATATCGTGAATGTATACGATGTTGGAATTGAAGATGGGATCAATTATATTGTTATGGAGCTTGCAGAAGGGATGACTCTGAAAGAATATATCCGAAGAAAAGGGTATTTATCTCCGAAGGAGACGGTAGAGATTTCCCTGCAGATCGCGTCAGCGATCTCACATGCCCATAAGAATCATATTATTCATAGAGATATTAAACCACAGAATATTTTAGTTTCAGAGATTGGTAATGTAAAGGTCACAGACTTTGGAATTGCGAAGGCAACAAGCAGCAATACCGTTACATCAACAGCAACAGCGATGGGATCTGTGCATTACATTTCTCCAGAACAGGCAAAAGGAAGATTCTGTGATGAAAAAAGTGATATTTATTCTTTAGGTATCACGATGTATGAGATGGTAACAGGACATGTGCCATTTGATCATGAAAATGGTGTAACGATCGCATTGATGCATCTGCAAAATGAGATCACACCGCCAAGTCAGATCAGAGATGGAATACCAGATAGTTTAGAGAAGATCATTTTAAAATGTACAATGAAGAAGCCAGAAGACCGCTATCAGACAGCAGATGAATTGATCGCAGATCTGAAACTCGTGTTTGAAGATACTTCTGGTGAATATGTGGGAATTGTTCCAACGATTGATGATTCTCCAACGATCATGATCGATCAGAACGAACTGACACAGAGAATCCAGACAAATGATGACACACAGCCTGTGGAAGATACAGATAGCAATGCATATCTGGAAGAGGATGATGAGGAAGAAGAAACAGGAATGAACTCAAAGATCGAGAAACTTGTCATTGTTCTTGCAGCAGTGGTAGGTGCGATCATTTTGATTTCTATTGTCGTATTTGTTGTCAAAAGTTCTGGATTATTCAGATCAGGAAAATCAACAACACAAAGTACGATCGCAGCAACAACAGAAGCCAAACATCACAATACTACAGAAAAATACACAGTTGATAATTATATCGGATTGTCTTTAGAAGCAGCTAGAGAGGCGATTGATAACAAGTTCAAGATCAACGTGACAGAAGAATATTCCGATACGTATGCAAAAGGACTGGTCATGCAGCAAGATCCAGAAAGTGATACGGAATTAGAAGAAGGAAAAACGATCAAGTTAGTTGTGAGCAAAGGACAGAAGATCGAAGATAAAGTTTCAGTACCTGATGTGCGAAGTAAGACAAAGTCTGGTGCACAGAGTGAATTAAAAGCAGCAGGACTCAAAGTCTCAATAAAAGAAGCTTACAGTGATGATGTTGCGAAAGGAGAAGTTATCTCTCAGACTCCATCACATGGAAGTAAAGTTTCGAAAAATACAACTGTTGTGATCACAGTCAGCAAAGGCAAGAAGGAAGATCAGACGGTCAGCGTTCCATATCTTCGTTATTACACGGAATCTGAAGCAAGTCAGGAACTGCAAAGAGTCGGATTATCATTGGGAAGTGTTTTAACAGAATATAGTGACAGTGTGGAAAAAGGACTTGTCATTCGTCAGAGGATCAGTTCTGGAAGCAAGGTTAAGAAGGGAACAGCCGTTGGAATCTATGTCAGTCTTGGACCTCGTCAGACAGCGACAACAGCGGATGAAGAATCAACAACAACAGATGAAGAATAAAGGAAAAGCAGGTGCAGGAGATATTTCATGCAAGGAAAGATCATAAAAGGAATCGCAGGATTTTATTACGTACAGACAGAAGATAAATTATATGAATGTAAGGCAAAGGGAATCTTCCGAAACAAGAAGATGAAACCGTTAGTCGGAGACAATGTAGAAATCGATATTTTAGATGAGACAGAGCAGGAAGGAAATATTACAAAGATCTATGAGAGACATAACGAGCTGATCCGTCCGGCTGTGTCAAATGTAGATCAGGCACTGATCATATTTGCAGCAAAGAATCCAAAGCCAAATTATAATCTGTTAGATCGTTTTCTGATGATGATGGAGAAACAGGATGTTCCTGTGATCGTCTGCTTTAACAAGGTAGATCTTGCAAAAGAAAAAGAACTGAAATTATTAGAGAAAGTCTACGAAAACTGTGGACATATCGTTCGTTTTATCAGCGTTAAGGAAGAAGAAGGAATTGACGAGATCAGGGAACTGATCCACGGTAAGACGACGGTTCTTGCTGGACCATCGGGGGTCGGAAAATCATCTTTGATGAACCTTCTGCAGCCAGAGGCACAGATGGAAACAGGGGAAGTCAGTGAGAAGATCAAGCGAGGGCGTCATACAACAAGACATTCAGAGCTGATACGTATCGAGAAAGATACGTATGTCCTAGACACCCCAGGGTTTAGTTCTTTATTCATTCATATGTTTGAAGAAGATGAGATCAAAGACTATTTTCAGGAATTCGCACCATATGAAGATGAATGCCGATTCCAGGGATGCAGTCATACACATGAACCAGACTGTGGAGTGAAAAAGGCATTGGAAGAAGGAAAGATCTCAAAGATCCGTTATGATAATTATGTAAATATTTATACAGAACTAAAAGAAAAGAGAAAATGGTAATGCGAGTATTGATTTTAACAGGCGGAACAGTCGAAGAAAATTTCGCGAAAGACTATATCAGTAAATGGAACCCAGATCAGGTTATTACAGCTGATAAAGGACTGCTTTATGCTAAGAGACTGAATATAAAACCAGATATTATTTTAGGTGATTTTGACAGTTGCAATAAGGATATAATGCAAGAATTTTCAACAGACAAGAAGATTATCGTACCATGTGAAAAAGACGATACTGATACAGGACTTGCAATACAAAAAGCAATTGAGACAGGTGCAGATGAAATCCTTATGATAGGTGGAACTGGAACAAGACTCGATCATGTTATGGGCAATTTCGGACAGTTGTTTTACGCACATAGCAAAGGTGTGAAGGCAGAACTTGTTGATGCGAACAATCGTATCAGGGTTTTAAATCATGAAGATACAATATCAAAGAAAGACCAGTTTGGTAAATATGTATCTTTGATACCAATATATGAGGCACGAGGTGTTACACTAACAGGATTTAAATATCCATTAAAAAACCATACATTAGTGTTTGAGCAATCGCTCGCGATCAGTAATGAATTAGAAGCAGAAGAAGGAATCATTTCATTTAGTGAAGGAAAACTGCTTCTGATAGAAAGTAGAGATTGAGGTTATACAAGATGAAGAAAGAAAAAGTAACAACAAACAAAGTAACAAGTAAGCTTGAAAAGGTTCTCTGGGCGGTTCTGATCCTGATGTTTATCGTATCATTGATCGGAATGTTTTTAGGACAATATATGGATGGTAACGTATTCTATAAAATGTGTGTGATCATGACAGTATTAGCTGCCGCCATTTTATCAGCAGAACGTTTTTATTTTGGAAAAGAAATGGGAAGAGATATGCCAGAAGCATTTAAGATCGGTTACTGGCTGATCATCGCATGGGCAGTGATCTTACTGATCCACGCGGCAGGACTGGCATTTTTACCATTTTTAATGGAACTTGAATACAGAGTATTATGGGTAGTGGTTCCAACGGTCAGCTTATTATGGATGACAAGATATATCTTCGGAGACAACCTAGACTGGGATAAAACAGACAAGAAGGGTTGGAAAGAAGGAAGAATGAACTACTCTCAGAAGAGCAATAAGAAGAATATCGGGAGATAGAACATGAATTACAAACAGGCAAAGATCGCTGATTCAGCAAAAGTAGCAAAAGAAACTGTTTTAGTTGGGAATATTACTATAGGAGAAGAATCTACGGTACTGTTCTTTACAGTAATGCGCTGTGAAGGAGAAGAGTCCATTGTGATCGGAAATCAGAGTAATATACAGGAAAATTGTACGATCCATGTAGATGAAGGGAATAGTGTAAAAATCGGCGATGGAGTGACAGTTGGACATAACAGCGTGATCCATGGATGCCAGATCGGAGATAATTCCATGATCGGGATGGGATCTGTTGTTATGAATGGAGCAAAGATCGGTAATCACTGCCTGATCGGGGCAGGAAGTCTTGTAACACAAAATACAGTGATCCCAGATAGATCTTTAGTTATGGGAAGTCCAGCAAGAGTCAAACGTACATTGACAGAGGACGAGATCAAATATCTTGAGGGAAGCAGAGAAGAATATGTAGAAGTAGGAAAGCTGCTTCGAGAAGATGGGATACTTTAAGAATCAGTAAGAAATGGAAGGTATGGAATGAAACCTGGAATAAAAGATGTGGCAAAAGTAGCGGGAGTTTCTCCCACAACAGTATCCAGGGTATTAAATAACCGAGGATACATCAGCGAAGAAACAAGAAAAAAAGTATATGATGCTATGGAAGAAATCAATTATTATCCAAATGAGATTGCCAGAGCGTTGTTAAATAACAGAACGTATTTTGTCGGGGTTATCGTTCCTACTGTAACATCACCATTTCATGGAGAAGTTGTAGAGCAGATAGAATATTATTTATCACAGAAAAATTATAAGATGCTTCTGTGTAACAGCAAAAATCAGATGGATACAGAGAAAGCCTATATTGATATGCTAAGACGCAATCAGGTAGATGGAATGATCGTTGGAACACATAACGCAGTCGTAGAGACATACTCCAAGTTAAAGATGCCAGTCGTAGGAATTGACCGTTATCTTGGAGAACATATTCCAGTCGTTTCATGTGATAACTATGCAGCAGGGCAGATGGCAACCAGGCATTTGATCGATAAAGGATGTCAGCACATTTTATGTATCCGAGGAAACAGTAAATTAAAGATGCCAGGTAACAATCGAAGTCAGGCTTATATTCAAGAGATGGAGAAAGTAGGGCTTCCTCAGATGATTTTAGAAGTACCGTTCATCATGGAGAATGTGGAGAAACAAAAACTTATTTATGATATGTTAAATGCACACCCTGAGATTGACGGTATTTTTGCAGGAGATGATTCGCTTGCAGTGATCGCACTTCATATCGCAAGGCAAAAAGGAATCAATATTCCGAAAGATTTAAAGATCATCGGAGTAGATGGAACAAAGCAGATTTTAGGATTTGTTCCAGAACTGACAACGATCCAGCAGCCAGTTAAACAGATTGCAAAGGTAGCGGTGGATAAGCTGATCGATCTGATCGAAGGAAAAACAGCAGAAAGCTGCATGGATCTTCCAGTAAAATTACTGGAAGGACAGACAACATAATAGAGAATAAAAAAAGGAAGAGAAAATACTACTCTTCCTTTTTTTGATGCCTAAAAATATGTTAGAACGTACAAAATAAAATGAGTTTTGTGCAAAACTACCAAAAATCGTCCTAATATTTTATACAAAAATAAATATGGTAACGATTGACATATGAAAACGTTTGACATATAATAAAGCCATAGAAAGCAACAAGGTAAATCAAAGAAAGGATTAAATTATGTATCAGTTATATTATCAGCCAGAAGGTATTTGGGTAGGAGATATTATGCCTTATGGAAAAGAAGGTCAGTTTTATGTATATCATCAGAGAGATACAAGAAATCCAGGACCGTTTGGAGAACCATTCGGTTGGGCATTGGCAACAACAAAAGATTTTGTAGATTACAAAGACTATGGAGAAAGCTTAAAGCGTGGAACGGATGAAGAAGCAGATCAGTTCATCTATGCAGGAAGTGTTTTTGAAACAGAGGCAGGATTTCATGCATTTTATACAGGATATAATAGAGAATTCCTAAAGGCAGGAAAGACATCACAGACATTGCTTCATGCTACAAGCAAAGATGGGATCACATGGGAGAAATCGAAAGAAGCATTAGAGATTCCTCCACAGGAAGGATATGATAAGAGAAACTGGAGAGATCCATTTGTCCTATGGGATGAGGAAAGAGAAGAATATCTGTTGATCCTTGGAGCAAGAAAGGGAGAAGATAAGAGAAAACAGACAGGACGTCTCGTACATTTCACATCGAAAGATTTAAAGAAATGGGAATTTAAAGGAGATTTCTGGGCACCAGGAATCTACACAATGTTTGAGATGCCAGAAATCTTTAAGATGGGAGACTGGTGGTATCTTGTATTTTCAGAATACAGTGAGGGTAATAAAATTCATTACAGAAGAAGCAAGAACCTATACGGGCCTTGGGAAGCACCATTTGATGATGCATTTGACGGTAGAGCATACTATGCAGGACGTACAGCATTTGATGGAGAACGAAGAGTGCTTTTTGGATGGGTGCCAACAAGAATCGATAACGATGACAAGAACGCATACTTGTGGGGAGGAACTTTCGTGCCACACGAAGTATTCCAGAAAGAAGATGGAACACTTGGGGTAAAACCGGTAGACCAGATGATGGAAGCATTCGATGATTGGAAAGATTTATTTAACCCTTGCATGAAAACGATTGACACAAAAGAAGAAACACTTCTTTGTGAAGATACAGGAAGCATCGCAGCATTCAAAACAACTGTAAAATTTGAAGAAGGAACGAAAGAATTTTCTATCAGATTTTACAAAGATGAAGAAATAGAAGTTTCATATGAATACAGATTCTATGTGGAAGAAAATAAAGTTGTCTTTAACAAATGTCCAAATTATCCATGGTATCAGTGCTTTAACATTGGACTTGAGCGTCCGATCAAATTGGAAGCAGACAAAGAATATGAAATCTGTCTGATCATAGACCAGGATATTTCAACATTATATATTAATGGAACGGCATTAAATGCAAGATTATGTGATCATCCAGGAAATGGATTGGCACTGACAGTGACAGATGGTACACTAGAAGCAAAAAACACAAAAATAGCAACAAAAATAAACAAATAAAAAGACAGAAATAAAGGAGACAAGTATAGATGGATTACAAAAAAATATCACAAGATGTGGTAGATCACGTTGGTGGGATCAGTAACATCAAAGGTGCAACACATTGTGTGACAAGACTTCGACTGATTTTAAATGATGAAACAAAATATGACCGTAAAGCATTAGAGAATATCGAAGGTGTTAAAGGTGTCTTATTTAATAGTGGGCAGCTGATGATCATTTTCGGAACAGGAACAGTTAACAATGTCTATGATGCATTTATTGAATTAACAGGTGTCAAAGAAATGTCTCAGTCTGATGCCAAGGCAGAAGGAATGAGCAAGATGGGAAAATTACAGCAGGGATTCAAAGTATTCTCTGATATATTTATTCCGATCATTCCAGCATTTGTTGCAGCAGCGATCCTGACTGGTGTCAAAGCATTATTGACAGCCAATGGATTATTTGGATTAGAAGGATCATTAGCAGATCAGAGCAAACTTGTTGCAGATATTGCAGAATTCTTAGCGATCATGGCAACAACATTTAATTATCTGCCAATCCTTGTAATGTATAGTGCTGTCAAACGATTCGGTGGGAATCCGATTCTTGGTATCTTAGTCGGAATCGTTATGGTACATCCAGATCTTGTAAACCGTAATACGTTTGTATTAGACCCATCTGCCGCAAGCTACTGGCATTTCGGACCATTAGCAATTGCAAAAGTTGCATTCCAGGGTGGAGTATTCCCAGCAATCTTAACCGCATGGTTTATGTCTAAAGTAGAAAAGATCGCACAGAAATATGTACCAGCTGTGGTATCATTTGTATTCGTACCAACAATTACTATTTTCTTTGCAAACGTAGCATTATTTACAGTATTCGGACCAGTTGGAAATATGATCGGTAACGGATTAGCAGCAGTGATCGATGTTTTATACAACAGTTTCGGAGCATTTGGAGCATTTGTCTTTGCAGCGTTATTACAGCCATTAGTAGTTACAGGAACACATCAGGCGATTCAGGGAATTGAAGCAAATCTGATTGCTACGACAGGATTTAACTACATTCAGGGAATCTGGTCTGTATCGATCATTGCACAGGGTGGTGGAGCCATCGGAATGTACTTGTTAGCAAAGAAACATTCTAAAGACAGAGATATCGCAATGTCAAGTTTCATTCCAACATTAGTAGGAATTTCAGAACCAGCCATCTTTGCTGCAAACTTAAAATATTCCGTGATCCCATTTGTATGTTCTTGCTTAGGAGCTGGATGTGGAGGAGCATTCATGAAACTTGCAGGCGTAAGAGCCATTGGACAGGGATTAACAGGAATATTAGGACTTCTGATCGTAGTACCAAATAAATTAGTATTTTATGTCATTGGAAACCTGATCGCATTTATCGTACCAATCGTACTGATCGTTATTTATAATAAAACAAAAGGTGTTCCACATGGTGAAGAAGAGGAAGAAGCTGAATCTGCATTAACAATTGATGAGACAGCGAAAGTACCAGTCAAAGCAGTTGTTGACGGAAAAGTTATTGCGATTGAAGATGTAAAAGATGGAATCTTCTCTGAAAAAGTATTAGGAGACGGAGTGGGGATCATCCCAACAAGTGAAACAGTCTTAGCGCCGGCAGAAGGTGAAATCTGTACAGTGATGGAAGGTTCAAAACATGCCATCGGTGTCCGAACAACAAACAATAGTGTATTTCTGATCCATGTAGGAATCGAAACAGTATCCATGAATGGGGAAGGATTTGAATATCTTGTAAAGAAAGGACAACACGTGAAGGAAGGTCAGCCAATTCTCAAATTTGACAAAGCAAAGATTGAAGCAAAAGGATTAAATCCAGTCGTCGTATTTGTTAAAACAGATGAAGGTAACCAGACACCTGTAGCATTTAAGACAGGAATCGATGTCAAAGCAGGAAAAGACGTGATCGGGGAATAATATGAAATTTTTAGATGTAGAAAAATATACACCGATCCAAAAAAGCTATGAAGCATATTTAAAGGAGCTTGTGGAGTATTGTAAAGATACTCCACGTCATCCATCCTATCATATTCATCCCCCATGTGGATTAGTAAACGATCCAAATGGACTGGCTTATTTTGGAGGAAAATACCATGTGTTTTATCAGTGGTTTCCATTTGGACCAGAACACGGAATGAAACACTGGGCACATGTGATCTCGGAAGATCTCGTGAAATGGGAATGGTCTGATCAGATGCTCATTCCTGATCAGGAATATGAGAAAAATGGATGTTATTCAGGAAATTCCATAGAAGCAGATGGCAAGCTTTATCTTTATTACACAGCAAACTATAAGACAGAACAGGGAAAGATCCCAAAACAGGCAATGGCAGTTATGAACAGTGATGGTACAATTCTTAAATCTCCAAACAATCCGATCATCGATGAACAGCCAGAAGGACTGATCGGGGAGATCAGAGACCCATTTGTCTTTGAAAAAGAAGGAGCATACTGGATGCTTTTAGGTGGTGGAAGCACCGATGGGCAGGCAAGATTGATTTTGTATAAGAGTACAGATCTTGAAAACTGGGTATATCAGGGAAATATTGAACTGACAGGAATTGACCTGGAGCTTGGTTATATGTATGAATGTCCATCTTACATTGAAATAGATGGAAAAGATGTTTTATTCTTATCATTAATGGGACGTACACCAATGGGAGAACGTTTTCACAATGAGTTTTCCAGTGTATATTTTATCGGAGAGTTAAATCTTGAAGATAAAACATTTCATGTGGAATCATTTGATGAGATCGACAAAGGATTTGATTTTTATGCACCACAGGTATTCTATGGAAAAGACAGACAACCAATGATGTTTGCGTGGCTTGGGTGTGGGGCACAGGAACTCCCATATGCAAAAGAAGATATGTGGATCCATAGTCTGACAATGCCAAGGTTCTTAACGATCAAAGAAGGAAAGTTATGCCAGAAAGTGCCAGAAAATATTAAGAATGAATATGCACATCTTGATATAGATAGTAAAAGAATTAAACCAGAAGAAGATACATGGTATATCAATCTGACAGATAAACAGATCTCAGAAGTTCAGATCGGAGATCAAGAAGATCATCTAAGTATTAAGATTGACTGGGCAGCAGGACATATAGTTGCAGACCGAAGTACGCTTAAGCATCAGTTTAGCACAGAATACGGAATTCAAAGAGAAGTTTCAATGTCAGAAGAACTCAAAAACATTGAGATATATTATGATAATACATTTATTGAAATTTATCTAAATGATGGAAAAGATACAATGACCCTTCGTGCATTTCCAGAAAATATGGAAATTAATTTAATTTAGAAAAGATATGGTGGAGAAATCTGCCATATTTTTTTGTTGATATATAACAGATAAAGTTGAGCAATTCTTGAAAACACTAAGATTATATGATACCATTTTCATAAGATAAAAACGAATCAGTAAGAAAGCAGGGTCTGTCAACTACCCACCACCTAAAGGTGGTGGGCTTGTAACTGCCCAGTCGTACTAACGACTTACGTCTCCGACCTTTCACACCAATAGATATTGCTATCTAAAGTGGCGTTACATCATAGGGTGGTTGACAACACCCTTTGTAGCAAAGTTTACTCTGTTACAACTGTATTAGGTACTTGGCTATCAACAAGATAGTTTATTCCCATACGATACAGATTCATAGCTCCTATACGGTCATCATTGGACTTATAGCCACAGTTTTTACAAGTAAACAAATGTATCTTCTTGTTACGGTTGGACTTTTCAGTATGTCCACAAACAGGACAACACTGGCTTGTATAATGAGGGGCTACCTTAATTACAGAAGACTGATTCTGCTTAGCCTTGTAAATTAGTTTCTGTTCTAAATCATAAAACGACCAAGATACAGAAACATAACGGTCTTTAATTCTGACACGCTCTGTAACATTACGAATACCCGACAAATCTTCTAATACAAAGAGTGTATGCTTTGGGTTGTTCTCAACGAGTGCCTTTGATACACAATGGTTAACATCTTGCATCCAACGGTTTTCTCGCTGACCGATCGCTTTTAATCTTCGCCTTGAAGATGGAGTCTGCCGCATTTGGAGTTTTTTACGGAGTTTGGAATAGTTAGCACGTTTTTGTTTAATAGTCTTGCCGCTGACAAAACCTGACTTGTGCTTACTGTCATAAGTGGCAACGACAAAGTTAATACCTCTGTCAATACCTACGACATTACAAATGTCAGAAATATTACTTTCTTCGACATCATAAGTTGCTGGTATGTGAAGATAATATTTACCATGTTTGTTTGTGAGCTTGGCTGTACCAAACTTGTAGATTGTGTGGTCAAAATATTTAGACATACCTTCAGCGAAATATGGCAGTTTAACACGACCATTCAGTGTATTCACAGAAAAACAGTTTTGCGTTAAAGAATAATCTCTGTTCCAAACTAAATCATACTGAGGTTTCTTGAAGGTTGGTTGTATCCACTCATTTTGATTTTCGAGAATGGTTCTATATCTTGCAATGACCGTTTTCAAAACGGACTGAGCCATTTGCGATTTAAGACCAAATTTTTCTCTTAGAGTAGAATACAAAACCTTATTAAGTGAAAACTGCTTTAAATCATGAGTTTGGAATACATAGTCTGAAACATAATTACAGGCATCACGATAAACAGACATAGTTTCATCAAGCAAAACTTTATCTGTATCAGTGGCGACTATTTGAACTTTTGCTGTTATAGTCATCTGTTGCATAGATGTACTCCTTTCATTGATATTTCACTGAAAATATTATATAATGTCAGTTAGTGAAAGTCAATCATTATCAAAGTACATATAATTCTTGTAACTAAATATCGTAAGCAACTACTAAAAGGTTCTATTGCTGACGATGTTAAGCAAAAGATTTGATATAGCCAATACTCATGGCTACGAAATAATTGCTATGGAAACAGACAAAGGCCACATGCATTTCTTAATAAGTTATGATACGATTGATAGGGTTTGCGACATTGTTAAGATTGTAAAACAAGAAACAACATATTACCTATGGCAAAAGTATGGTTCGTTTCTGTCTAAACAATATTGGAAGAAAAGGATATTTTGGTCAGACGGATACTTTGCTTGCAGTATTGGAGAATTATCGTCAGCGACTATACAAAAGTATATTGAGAGTCAGGGTTAATGGCTAAAGATTCACAAGGCTCCTCCCACCACCTGAAGGTAGTGGGTTTCCGCCTATGGCAAACGAAAGGATTTAATTTATGAAATACGAGAAATGTCCAATCTGTGAAGAAAAGTTAAGAAATGGTGTCTGTCCAATGTGTGGTTATGATTTTAATCGCTTAGGTCGGTCAAGAATATTAAAAGATGGTCATTGGGATATATTAACGACTGACAAAAAGACTTTTCAGCCAAAATATATCCATGATGAAAAACGACATCCAGATTTTAAAAATATTAAGAATACAAAGACGCAGTCAATGAAGACGCAGAGGAAAACATCAACCTATAAAAATAAAAAAGAAAAGAAGAGATCAAAAAAAGGAAAGTGGGCGGTCATCGTCTTTATTCTTTATCTGTTGTCATTTTTAGCAGATCTTGTACCAGAGGCATTCACTCACATAGAAGATTTTATAAATCAGATCCTGAATGGATTAAATTTTTAAAAAAAGTAAGCAAAAGTCTGTCATTTTTAAGAAAAAATGGCGGACTTTTGTTCATTTTTATATTTTAAAAAGATAAAAATTATGGTAACATTAACTCTATAGGCAATTTAACAGGAGGAAGACTTATGGCAAATCATATTGATGATGCAACGATTGAATATGTCGGAATTTTAGCAAAGCTTGAATTATCTGGCGAAGAAAAAGAACAAGCCAAGAAAGATATGGAAAGCATGCTCGACTATGTAGATAAATTAAACGAACTAGATACAAGCAGCGTAGAACCAATGTCTCACGTATTCCCAGTGAAGAATGTATTCAGAGAAGACGTGGTAACGAATGGAGACGGAAGCGAAGACACATTAAAGAACGCACCAGAAGCGCAGGACAACGCCTTTGTCGTGCCAAAGACGATCATATAGGAGGCAGAAGATGAGCATTTTAGAATTAACTGCCGTAGAATTAGGCAAGAAGATCAAAGACAAAGAGATCACAGTTGTAGAAGCAACAAAGGCAGCACTTGAACAGATCAAGGCAGTCGAAAGTGATGTACATGGATATGTCTCTTACGATGAAGAAAGTGCATTAAAGAGAGCCGAAGAAGTACAGAAAGGAATTGATGACGGGACTTACACAGGACCATTAGCTGGAGTTCCAATGGCAATTAAGGATAATATCTGTACAAAGGGATATACAACAACATGCAGTTCTAAGATCTTAGAGAACTTTGTACCAACATACTCCGCACAGGCAGTTGAGAACCTGATCAAAGAAGGAGTTGTATTTTTAGGAAAGACAAACATGGATGAGTTCGCCATGGGAAGTACAACAGAGACTTCTGCATATGGTGTGACAAAGAACCCATGGGATTTAGAAAAAGTACCAGGTGGATCATCAGGTGGTTCAGCAGCAGCTGTTGCAGCTAACGAATGTTTCATGGCGTTAGGATCTGATACCGGTGGATCTATCAGACAGCCAGCATCTTACTGTGGTGTTACAGGGATCAAACCAACCTATGGAACAGTATCTCGTTATGGACTAATCGCTTACGGATCATCCTTGGATCAGATCGGACCATTAGCAAAAGATGTGACAGACTGTGCAACATTATTAGAAGCGATCGCATCTCACGACGAGAAAGATTCTACATCTGTCAGATTAGAATCTTATGACTTTACATCAGCATTAAAAGACGATGTCAAAGGAATGAAGATCGGTATTCCAAAGGATTACTTTGGAGAAGGTCTTGATGAAGAAGTCAAAGAAGCTGTTTTAGCAGCAGCAAAAACATTAGAAGAAAAGGGAGCAATCGTAGAAGAATTCGACCTTGGATTAGTTGAATATGCAATTCCAGCATATTATGTTATCGCAGCAGCAGAAGCAAGTTCTAACTTATCCCGTTTTGATGGAGTCAAATACGGATACAGAGCCAAAGACTACGAAGGACTTCACAACATGTACAAGAAGACTCGTTCCGAAGGATTTGGAGCCGAAGTGAAACGTCGTATTATGTTAGGATCATTCGTATTAAGTTCAGGATACTACGATGCATACTACTTAAAAGCATTAAGAACAAAAGCACTAATCAAGAAAGAGTTTGACAAAGCATTTGAGAAATACGATGTGATCTTAGGACCAGTTGCACCAACAACAGCTCCAAAATTAGGAGACAGCTTAAGTGATCCGATCAAGATGTATTTAGGAGATATCTATACGATCTCTGTCAACCTTGCAGGACTTCCAGGAATCTCTCTTCCATGTGGTAAGGACAAGAATGGAATGCCGATCGGACTTCAGCTGATCGGAGACTGCTTCAATGAGAAGAAGATAATTCAGGCAGCATATACATTTGAGCAGACAAGAGCATATGAAGCTCCAGCAATTGCTAAAGGAGGGGCTAAATAGATGAGCAAGAATTACGAAACAGTCATCGGACTTGAAGTCCATGTAGAATTAGCAACAAAGACAAAGATCTTCTGTGGATGCAGCACAGCATTCGGAGGAGCACCAAATACACACACATGTCCTGTATGCACAGGTATGCCAGGATCATTACCAGTGTTGAATAAACAGGTAGTAGAATATGCGATGGCAGTTGGACTTGCAACAAACTGTGATATCACACAGAACTGTAAATTCGACCGTAAGAACTATTTCTATCCAGATAATCCACAGAACTATCAGATCTCTCAGTTATATTTACCAATCTGTCGAAATGGTAAAGTAGAGATCGATGTAGATGGGGTGAAGAAAGATATCAGAATCCATGAGATCCATATGGAAGAAGATGCAGGTAAATTAGTACATGATCCATGGACAGGAGATTCTTTAGTAGACTTTAACCGTTCCGGAGTGCCATTGATCGAGATCGTATCAGAACCAGATATGCGTTCTGCAGATGAAGTTATCGCATATCTTGAGAAGTTACGTCTGATTATTCAGTACTTAGGAGCATCAGATTGTAAATTACAGGAAGGTTCCATGAGAGCTGACGTGAACTTATCTGTCCGTGAAGTGGGAGCGGAAGAATTTGGAACACGTACAGAGATGAAGAACTTAAACTCTTTCAAAGCTATCAAGAGAGCCATTGAAGGAGAGATGGAACGTCAGATCGATCTGATCGAAGCAGGCGAGAAAGTCGTACAAGAAACGAGACGTTGGGATGACACGAAGGGAGCATCTTATGCAATGCGTTCCAAAGAAGATGCACAGGATTATCGTTATTTCCCAGATCCAGACTTAGTACCGATTGAGATCAGCGATGAATGGATGGACAAAGTAAGAGCTGCCCAGCCAGAGTTCAGAGATGAGAAGAAAGTCCGTTATAAAGAAGAATACGACCTTCCAGATTATGATATTGACATCATCACAGGATCAAAACACCTTGCAGATATCTTTGAAGCAACGATCGCACTCGGATCAGAGCCAAAAGAAGTATCAAACTGGTTAATGGGAGAGACGATCCGTCTGGTCAATGAATCAGAGATGGATATTGATGATGTATCATTTAAGCCAGAACAACTTGCGAAACTGATCGAGATGATCAAGAATAATGAGATCAACCGAAGCGTAGGAAAAGAAGTCTTTGAGAAAGTCTTCAAAGAAGATATTGATCCTGCAGCATACGTAGAAGAACATGGATTAAAATCCATGAATGATGAAGGAGCATTAAAAGCAACGATCGAAGAGATCGTAGCAAACAATCCAAAATCTGTTGAAGACTACAAAGCTGGTAAGAAGAAAGCTATCGGATTTTTAGTAGGACAGACAATGAAAGCAACACAGGGAAAAGCAAACCCTGGAATCGTTAATAAGATCTTAACCGAGATTTTAGATAATATGTAACCATAGCATTTCAAGAGGCCTTAAAGTCCTTGAGAATTGCATAGTAGTGAAAAAGATACTTTTATCAAGAGAAGATAGAAGTGTCTTTTTCTGATTTATGCATCTTTTTTTAAAAAATAAAAAAAAGGGAACCAAACGGCAAGTAAATCCATCGAATATGTGAATCAATAAAAGAGGGAAAAAAGAAAAGAGAGGAGGTAAGAATGAAGAAAGAGACATTTTGTCGGTATATCAGACAGTATGAAACAGATATGTTTCGATTTGCAAAAAGTATCGTGGGAACCCAGGCAGATGGAGAAGATGCGATGCAGGAAAGCATCTTAAAAGCTTATGAAAATATTGATACATTACGTTCAAGAAGAAAATTCAAAGCATGGATCTTTCAGATCCTGGCAAATGAATGTTATCAGATCTTAAGAAACAGGAAGAGACAGGAACCAACAGATCCGTTTGAATTTCCAGAACAGGAACATTCCAGTGATTACTGGACAGAAGATATGGTATCAGAGGATGGAGAAATTTTAAGTTATATTTTAAGAATGCCAAAACAGCATCAGGAAGTATTGATCTTATATTATTATAATGAATTTTCCACAAAAGAAATCGCCAAAATCTTAGATATACCGCAAGGAACCGTAAAATCAAGACTTGCCAGAGGAAGAAAACAATTAAAGGATTTATTAGAGATGGAAGGAGAAGGTGCATATGAAGGAGCATGAGTTAAGAAAAAGGATCAAGAGAGAAAAAATACAGGAACAGATGCCAGAATCAACCAGAAAAAGGATGGATGATCTGTTAGATGGATTGCCGGAAGAAACAAAAAGAAGTAAAATTCATAGAATCTGGAAAAATGCCGTGGTATTTGTGGCTGTATTATCTTTATCAACAGTGACAGTGTTTGCAGGTGCGAAATTGATCACATTAGGAACAGGAAAATTGGACACAAAACATGGAAGCAGGCAATATCAAAGGTCTGTGAAACTAAACGAGATTCAAAAAAATAATGCAAAGGCAGGAATAAGCAGAACAGATCAGGGAATTACATTAGGAATTGACAATGTCGGTCTGGATGAAGGTAATTTATTATTGTATTATACAGTGTCATTAAATAAAACAACGAGAGCCGAAAAGCTTGAAAAAGTTAAAAAAGATAGTTTACAAGAGCGCTGGAACCTTAACAGTATATGGCTTGGACCACAGATTTCCATTGATGGAAAAGCAAATGATGAAGTAAATGAAACGGGAGTAACGGAAGCTTACAGGATCAACAACCATAAGATTAAAGGAGTTTATCGTTTTAATCTTACTGGAAAATTAAAAAAGAAAGTAAAACTGGATATTAAAACCAACTATTTATGGGATACCAAAGGTGACTGGTCTATGCAGCTTGCGGTTGATCGAAGCAAGGTCGCAAAGAAGACAAAAGTGATCACACGATCTAAGAAATCAATCGTAGACAGAGTTATTATATCTCCATTAGGAAATACCTTGCGAAGCAATGACAAAAAACATGATCTTGTGATCAGAGATAATAAAGGAAGATATCTCTACTATGAAGAAAAAACTAATTCAGAAAAAAGCAAAGATATCTATCAGTTTTTCAAACATACACACACAAGATCACTGGAAATCATTCCAGTTAAAAAACAATCTGTGGTAACAAAGAATGGAAAAGTACAGAAAGCAGTATTAAATCTGAAGAAAAATGAGATTGTCAAAGTCAGTGATCATACCAAATTAAAAGTGGCAGATGTAAAAAAACAAAAACACAATCTGAGAATTTACTTTAAAGTTCTAGATTATGACGGAGCAATCTTAACAGACGGACTAGAGGGCAGATTTATCGTAGATAATAAGGGAAGATCCCTGATCAAAGATGGTGGAAGTATTGACACATGGACAGATTATGAAAAAGAACAGCTGGTACTTGAATTTTACAATGCATTCAAAGGCGTTGATTATACGAAAGCAGCGAAGATTAATTTCTTAAAACAGAAAGCAGTTCTCAATGAAAAACAGAAACAGAAAATAGAAATAAAGTAAATATATTAAGTGAGTATAAAATAAAAATACCAGATTTCGATTCATAGGAATCTGGTATTTTTATTGGTAAAATCTTGAAATTAAAAGTTGTAGAAAGTAAAATAAAGTGTGTATTGTATATAGAGAAAATAAGAAATAAATAAAATGGGAGAAAACAAAATTATGAAAAAGTACAAAGGTGTCGTATTTTTTGACTATGATGGAACAACAGTTGATGAAGTAGATGAGATTAAAACAGCAACACCAACAACTGTAGAATCATTGAATAAATTAAAAGAAAATGGATATCTGACAATGTTATGCTCAGGAAGAACACATCGATTTTTAGAGATGGATATTGATAAATTTATGGGAGCGATCACATGTAATGGTTCACATACAGAAGTTGAGGGAGAAGTGATCAGAGACATCTGTATTCCAGATGAATTGGTATTTCAGGTAGTCAACGAATACTTCCCAAGAGATACGATCATTCATTTTGAGACAAGAGATATCAGTTATTATCTTCATATGGATGAAGAGTTTTTCAAAAATCACTGCAAACTTTTTAATCTGCCACAACGATGGTATGCGCCATGGAAATTCCGCACAAAAAATACTCACATCAGCAAACTTGTTATGAATTACAAGGATATTCAGGTAAAGAAGGATTTTGAAGAAGAATTTAAAGATGTATTTACTTGCGCCAAACATGTTCGAGAAAATTTCATTGATATCACATTAAAAGGTGTAACAAAAGGAGATGCGATCACAGAACTGATCGAGAAACTTGGAATTGACAAGAAAGACACCTATGCATTTGGAGATGCAGATAACGATGTAGAAATGATGCAAGCAGTTGGAACAGGAATCGCGATGGGACGTCATAGTGAGAAAGTAGGAGAAGTCGCATCTATGGTAACAGGAACTGTCAAAGAAGAAGGAATTACAATGGCACTTAAGAAGTTAGGATTGATCTAAGATGAAGAATATTATTTTTGATGTAGATGATACATTATATAATTTAATGGAACCATTTGAAAAAGCCCACAAAGAACTGATGGCAGCCCGCACAGATGCAGACTGTGAGGAATTATTTGAAGCATCAAGAACCTACAGTGATGAAGCATTCTGTATGTCAAGAGAAGGAAAAATCTCTGAAGACGAAGAATTTGCATATCGTGTCCAGAAAACATATGCAGATGTTGGAGTAGAAGTCAGCAAAGAAGAGGCAAAACAATTCGAAGAACGATACCGTTATTACCAAAAGCATATTCAGGTACCAGAAATTACAAAACAGATCCTTGATCATTGCAAAGAAAATTACAGAATCGGAATTTTAACGAATGGAACAACAAAGAATCAGGGAAAGAAATTAGAGACATTAGGATTAGACCACTGGTTCAACCCTAAAACAATGTTCATTTCAGACAGCATCGGAGCTGCAAAACCAGATGTCAAAGCATTTCATACCGTTCAAAAAGAAATGAAGCTTGATCCAGAGGAAACATGGTTTATCGGAGACACCTTTGAAATAGATGTCGTAGGAGCCAAGAATTCTAGCTGGCACGTCATCTGGTTCAACCATAGAAACCACCCAATACCAGAAGGAGATATCGTTCCGGACGTAGAAGTAACAAGTGGACAGGAATTATTTGAATATATAAAAAAATTATAATTCAACACCGTCTAACATACACACATGTGGTGGTTTGAATAGTTGTCCATGTATATGAGAAAAACGAAATAATAGGATAAAAGATTTAGAACTTTTATCCTATTATTTCGTTTTTTTATATGCATTGAACAACGCATTCAAATTACAACTTTGTTACATTAGATGCCTGTTTTCCGCGAGGTCCTTCTTCAATCTCAAAACTTACACTCTGTCCTTCTTCCAAAGTCTTAAATCCTTTTCCCTGAATTGCAGAAAAATGAACAAATACATCATCTCCGGATTCCTGTGAAATAAATCCATAACCTTTTTCTGCGTTAAACCATTTTACTGTACCATTACTCATCTGGGTACCTCTACTTTCTTAAATAAAAAATACATGTAACTGTTAATGACAGGTGTTTCAATAAAAATCTTTATAAAAAAGAAAAAGTCCACGAACCGTTACTTGCTTTATGCATTCATAGAAATAAATGAATGCATCCGTATCGGTCGTGAACATTAAAATCTATCAATAACAAGATTAATCATAGCACAACAACTTAACGATTACAAATACTTTTTTAAATCCTGAATACTTTTTTCGTGGAGAGAAATAAGTTTGTCACCGAAATGTTTTGCTTCTTTGGAGGCATCACAGTAAAGATGATTTTTCTGGATTGCTTTGATCATTCCCATTGTATATCCCTGAATACACATTTCAGAAAGATGACTGACATTTTTATCAGACATAGCCTTTAATTTGGTCATCCATTCAGAATATGTTTTCAAAAGATCATTTAATTCTTCTGTAGAATCACCATTGGAAGTGATTGTATCTTTTATAGAATCTGATAAATTTTGATATTCTTCTTCCTGGCTGATGATCAAAGCCTTAAAATCACAGTCTGTCGTGATCTTTCGAATCTCAGGAATGGTTTCTAAAACCATTGCAATGTTCTGATAAATACTGTTTAATAAATTTTCATTATCCATAATTGTAAAACTCCTTTTATTCATAGGATGTTCCATATAACAGTTTCTATACATAAAAGTGGAAATATGATAAAATGGCAGACATAAAATGAAATCTACATACATCGATTTAATGGTGAAAAGAAATAATAAGCAGGAGAAAAAGATGAGCAAAGAAAATTTTGAGAAGCAGATCCGAAAAAGAATGGAGCAGTTAGATGAGATCAATAAACATGGAATATTTAAAGAATTAAAAGGAACTGTCACAGATTTTAACTATGATACCAAAAGTTTAACCATGACGTTCGAGGCCACAAAGTTTCATGAAAATGCATTTGGAATCATGTTTGGAGGTTCTCTGGTAGGGATGTTTGATATTGCATTTGGAACATTGACTGCTGGATTGGGCGATTATAGTGTAGCCCCAACGGTGCAGCTTTCTACAACATTTTTAAAAGGAATACCAACAGGAGCAACCGTAAGAACAGAGGTAGAAGCAGTGTCCACAGGAAAAACGATCATGAATTTTGTTGGAAAAGCCTATGTAGGAGAAGAACTCGTCGGAAGCGCCAGCGGGACATTTATGACACCGCGGCCATTTAAGAAATTTAATACAGAAAAATAAAGAAAAAGGATATTGATCGTGACACCAATATCCTTTTTATATCATAGGAAATTCCAAGGGAATCCCCTTGATAAAGTTATTTTATAAAGCAACTTGCTCGATTTCTTTTACAGCATCAAGGATCATATCAGGAGTTACTTCATAAGGCCATACACGTACATCAATTCCAGATAAAGCCTTTGTGATCATAGCATCCATATCATCAATCGTCGCATGAATATCCGCAAGTTTCACAGGAAATCCCATATTCTTGGAGAATTCATAGATTTTCTTAAATTCCTCTTCCTGATGATCAACTTTTAATAAGATCAGGATACAATAAGCAACGATCTCACCATGGAGATGTCCATGTTCTTCGGTAGATTTACATACAGTAAATCCGTTATAGCAGGCATGTGCAAGTCCAGTATTTAAATCAATTCCAACAAGATTTGATACAAAACCAGTAGAAACGATAATTCCAAGAATGACTTCTTCCAGAGCTTTTCCAGGAGTATGATTTCGACATTCTTCTAAGGCTTCTACACCGTATTTTACTAATGGTCTGGCACAAAGATTACTGATCTGGACGCCCATGGAAGTGCTATGGTCTAGATCATTATCACAACGGGCACTGGTTGTACATTCATAAAATTTAGCCATTGTATCACCAATTCCAGCCCACAGGTACTTTTCAGGAGCATTGGCAATCACTTGTGTATTGATAAAGATCCATTCAGAAGGTTTCTCCTGGAAAGAATATTCACGAAGGGAACCATCTGGATGATAGATGATACCAAGTGATGTACAAGAAGCACAAGTAGAAGCAATCGTTGGAAATGTAAAGAATGGTCGGTTGCTTTCCTGTGACAATACTTTACAAGTATCAATCGCTTTTCCGCCACCACATGCAAAGATCATATCAGCATCAATAACTTCTTGATGAGAATTTAATTCATCTATGTGTTCACGACTGGCTTCACCACCGTATTCAAAGACACCGGTGATCATGATATTGCTGTCAGCAACAGCTTCTTTGATCAGATCGGCAGCGGCAGCCAAGGCATGTGTTCCTCCGATGATCACAGCTTTTGTTCCGTATTTTTCACATACCATAGGGATGTCGGCATATGCGTCGGTTCCAATGGAGTAATTTGGGTAGTATTTTCTCATAAGTCATATAACTCCTTCCGTTTTGTTAATTTTTTTCATTATACTCTTGAAAGAATGTTTTGACAAATATTATGGAAGTAGTAAAATATATTTGTTCCCTAACCTCAAGTTTTCTGCTTTTTTCAAAAGTAAAAAAACGGAAAGTCTAAGGTGACAGGAAAGATAAGAATAGAACATAAAGGAAGGTAATATAAAATGGCAAAGATTGATATCATATCAGGATTTTTAGGAGCAGGTAAAACAACTCTGATCCAGAAATTATTAAAAGAAGCATTAAAAGGAGAGAAAGTCGTACTGATCGAGAATGAATTTGGTGAGATCGGTATCGATGGAGGATTCCTTAAGGACGCAGGGATTGAAGTAACAGAGATGAATTCTGGATGTATCTGTTGTTCTTTAGTTGGAGATTTCGGAAGTGCATTAAAAGAAGTAGTCACACAGTACAACCCAGACCGTATCATCATTGAACCATCAGGCGTTGGTAAATTATCAGATGTTATCAAAGCTGTACAAGGTGTTGCGGAAGATGTTGAACTAGACTTAAACAGCTTTGTGACAGTTGCAGATGCAAAGAAATGCAAGATGTATATGAAGAACTTTGGTGAATTCTATAACAATCAGGTAGAATATGCAGGATCTATCATCTTAAGCCGTACAGGAGATGTAGCAGAAGATAAATTAAATGAAAGCGTAGCACTGCTTCGTGAACATAATGAAAAAGCTGCAATCATCACAACACCATGGGATGAGCTTTCTGGAGAACAGATCTTAAAAGTTATGGAAGATGGAAATGATATGGTCAAAGAATTATTAGAAGAAGAGGAAATCTGCCCTGTGTGCGGTGGACACCATGATCACGAACATCATCACGATCACGACCACGACCATGATCATGAACATCATCATCATCACGATCATGATGAAGAATGCAGCTGTGGATGTGGACATGACCATGATCACCATCACCATCATCATGCAGATGAAGTATTTACAAGCTGGGGCAAAGAAACACCTAAGAAATATAATAAGGAAGAACTGGATACGATCTTACAGAAATTATCCAAAGATGACAGCTATGGTATGATCTTAAGATCCAAAGGTATTTTACAGACAGAAGATGGATCATGGATTCAGTTTGATCTTGTTCCAGGAGAATATGAAATCCGTGAAGGAAGTGCGGATTACACAGGAAGAATCTGTGTGATCGGATCAAAATTAAAAGAAGATGAATTAGAAGGTTTATTCTTCTAAATAACAGGAGGAAAAAGAATGTACGAATTACCGGCGTATCTGGTATGGGGATTTTTAGAAAGTGGAAAATCAACACTGATCAAAGAAACATTAAGCCAGGATTATTTTAATGACGGCGAGAAAACAATGATCCTTACGTTTGAAGAAGGAGAAGTTGAATACGATAAAGAGATGCTAGAGAAGACAAATTCATTTGTGGTGAATATTGAAAATATGGAAGATTTCACAAAAGAATTTGTCAGAGGATGTCAGAGAAATTATTATCCAGACCGTGTCATGATCGAATACAATGGAATGTACTCCATTGACGATCTGATGGATGTAGTAGATGAGACAGATCTTGAGTTATATCAGGTGATCGTAACAGTTGATGCATCTACAGCAGATTTGTATTTGAAAAATATGAAATCTATGTTTATGGAAATGTTTAAGATGGCAGATCTTGTCATTTTTAACCGCTGTGATGACAATACGAATATGGGAAGTTTCCGAAGAAGCATCAAAGCAGTCAATCCAAGAGCACAGGTAGGTTTCGAACGTGCCGATGGAAAAGAGATGGCACAGGATGAACTGCTGCCATATGATGTGAATGCAGATGTGATCAAAGTCGAAGACGAAGATTATGGAATCTGGTATATCGATGCGATGGAACGTCCAGAGGTTTACGAAGGAAAGACTGTGGAAATGCGTGTTCAGGTCCAGCGCAGTCCCAAGATGCCCCCGGGAATGATCATTCCTGGACGTAAAGCAATGACATGTTGTGAAGATGATATGACATTTATTGGATATCTGTGCAGATTAAACCAGACGAAATCCAAGACATTAAAGAGAATTCTCAATAACGAATGGGTAACATTAACAGCACAGATTCATTCAGAATACAATGAAGCATATGATAAGACAATGCCAATCTTAACAGCGATCAGAATCGAAAAATCAGAACCGCCAAAAGAACAATTGGTATATTTCTAGATTTTAAAAATTAAGATAAGAGAGAAACAAAAATGCAGCGAAATTTAACGAAAGGACCAATCACGGTCAATTTATTACTTTTCGCCTTGCCATTAATGTTTGGAAATTTACTACAACAGCTGTACAATGTAGCAGATATCTGGGTTGTCGGAAGATATCTAGGTGCTGATCATTGGCAGCTGTTGGTTTTTCTTATACACTTATGACATTTTTAACATCGATACTTTTAGGACTTTGTATGGGAAGCGGAGTAGCAATTTCCATGTTATATGGAAGCGGTGAAAAAGAAAATGAGACAAAGTATCTTCATGGCATTTTGTCTGATTGGAGTAATCGCACTTGTGATCAATATTCTTAGGAATTCTTGCAACCTTTTAATATAATTATTTTGCAATTTACTGAGAGCAATCGGTAATTCCATGGTGCCATTGCAATTTCATCGGTCTTAAATATTATTTTAGACTTGAAGCAGCATGCTATGTTGGAATTGGAATGTTATATTGAAGGAATAATAAGTAGATGTTATATTTTAATTATATAGAGTAACTAAAGTGTTATGTATTCAAAGAGGAAAAATATTCATAGTTATTTTTGGGTGAGAGAATAGATTATATGAGGAGGAACTATATATGAAAAAATTACTATCAGACAAAGATGGAGATACACATGTAATATCAAGAAAAATGAAAATTAGATGCATAATTGTGATCATTAGTTTGGTATTAGGAGGAATAGGTGGTTGGAAATTAAATGATTTTATTAACAAAGAAGAAATATCTACTGACTATCTTACTGCAAAACTTGAAGATGCGAGTGAGCTGACTACTCAAAAGATAACATATACATCTAGAGTTCCAATAGAAAAAGGATCAATACCATTTATTAATAAAAGAGGCTTTGTAATGAAATACAATGCAACGCTTAGAGCTGGAGTAGATATGAAAGAGGTTAATGTAAAACAACGAGGAAATAAAATTATAGTTAAGATTCCTCATGCAGAAGTTTTAGATGAGCCTAATGTAGATTCTGATTCGTTGAAATTTTATGATGAAAAGAAAGCTCTTTTTAGTTGGAAAAAACATGAAGATGTTGCTCAGGCTATATCGAAAGCAAAGAAGGACGTAAAAAATAATCCATCTGTCGACATGACATCACTGTTACAAAGAGCGGATGAAAATACAGAAAAATTAATTCACACTATTTTGGACGATTCAGTAAAAGGCTGTAAAGTTGTAGTTCGATTTGTCAATTCTTAGTGATTATATTTCGTTAAGATTTTGCAGACATTAAGAAGGTAGATATTCCACCAATAATTTCCGTTATCAAACACCCTAAACGTGCATACACTGTAAAAACAACATTTACAGGGGGCTTTTCCATTGAAGAAATACATGGAAGAAAGAGTCATTGAAAGTGCGATCTACATCATTGAACATAATGCAACAGTACGCCAGACAGCCAAGCAGTTCGGCGTCAGCAAAAGCACAGTACATAAAGATGTGACAGAACGGTTAGAAACGATCAACAAAACACTTGCCAGACAAGCAAGAAAGGTACTAGACATCAATAAATCTGAACGCCACATCAGGGGTGGACTTGCAACGAAAGAGAAATATCTTCATAGATAGAATCAAAGGGAAATTATGAAATGCCAGGTTACACATGCAAAATTGTAATAGAAGATACACATCCACCGGTATGCTAAGCAGTGTAAATGGTGATTATAAAATAAAAATTGAATGGAAATAAATTATTAATATCTGTGATGTTAAAAAGAAAATTCCGATAACAATCATCTAAAGTTGAAATCCAGTACAGTTTAATATACACACTCTGTAGTGGTTTGAATAGCGTTCCGTTGTATGAGCCAGAAAGAACATGAAAAGCAATATTTATAATAATTAAGGTTGACAACATGAGCAATTTTTGAATGCGTTTTTTACAAATTCGCAGCGCCCTGTGGTTGGATGTCTGACCATAGTTGCGGGCATTTTGGCTCGCAACAAGGGAGTTTCCAAAGGAACAGGCGCGGATCGGCGATTTGTAAAAAACGCTTTCAAAAATGCGGAG
>ERZ773259.743-NODE-743-length-33387-cov-6.244810_pt1 | contig 33387 bp, 11 predicted proteins | sample MGYA00511961_ERZ773259 | MGnify/ENA primary metagenome ERZ773259 (study PRJEB29015, sample SAMEA2737775) | human gut metagenome | biome: human gut; feature: human-associated habitat; material: faeces | place: China | collected 2012 ...
GACAGACCCGCTACCTTCGCCATACGCTCAAACGGAAACACGGAATGAAGCCTGCCAAGCTCACTCTCATGAAAACTCTTGCGATAGTTTTCTAGAACATCAAATTCTGTGAAGCCCAAAGTAGGGTGAATTTCTGAAATATTTTGTATCTTAGCCATATCTTAGTTGGAGAATTTCCCCCGTTTTGGCCGTCAAACCTTATTTGCGAGGGGATACCTAAAGATACAAAAAGCCAGCTAATTCGCAATAATTTGTGTATGAATTAGTTGGCTAATTTTATATTATTTACTGAATGTCCCTAAGTAGGGCTAACCTTTTATACATTGTTAGACCAGCGAATTAAGAATAAATTATTAATACATAAGGTGTGTCGTAATTTGAGGGCACTGAAAAAGTCCCCCACTTTTTCGACCTATGAAAAAAGTTATAGTTTGTAACTTCAATTGGCAAATTGATGGTGTTTTAGGGCACTTTTTACGTTATTATGCCTTAAAATGGCTTTTTTTATTATCTTCTACTTACAGTTTGAAATCGAAAATACTTTTTTAGTACCCTCAATTTTTGACACACTGTCTTCCGCTTCCAGCATAAGATCTTCCATACTGATCGATTCATCAAAAGCCTTACCCTATATCATAGCAGTGAAAGAGATCTGCTCATGCGCCAGATATTTCTAGGCAATGTACGAGTATGGTATTCGATGTGGGCGCTACTGGACACCTTGTTGGTCAGCTGGAAGATATAGCACGGGCCGCCTACCTTTTCCAACTCGCTGCGCTTCTTTTGTTGCTCTGTGACGATCAGTATATCCACCGGACGCTGGCTGATTGCCAGATCTACGATAGCGGTATAAATTTTCTCATGTGCTTTCTCATAGAAACACTCCGGTTTCAAGATCTCACTGATGATGGAATAGGCATCCTTTTCAAGCATCAGAGCGCCTAACACTCCTCTTCCAACTCACGAGCCTGTAGTCGCAAGCGTCCCATATCGGGAACTATAACCGGTTTTTGCCTTCCTTTCCCTCCTGTATTTTTTCTCTTTCTGCCATTGTTCTAATATTGTTATCGGGCCCCAAATGTACTACTTTTTATCCGGTTCTCCGAACCTTGCAAAAGAGAATCCCAAAGTAGAGGCTGTTTTGAAATACCTTCACAAATTAATGGACGATCACAATTTTATGCACTTCCGGCTCCTTTCTTTCTTCCGATATAATATGAAGAAAGTAATTACCTTCCGGTAAACCCGACACATCGATTGACGTTTCATTCCCCTGTACACGTAAATTACGCACGAGCATTCCTTTAAAGTTAAATAAACGAACTTCATACGATTTTCCCAACTGATTTTGTCCGAAAGATGCAGTAGAAATTACATTCTCGTCTGACGGCATATCAGATATATTGACATATAAAGTATGATCTACCGGATTCGGATAAGCACTCGAACGATAACCGCCAATTGTCGTAGATGTCACCATCCGGGCACATTGCGTAACAACGATACATTCCACTTTGTAACTCCCTTTTGGAAGCGTCCAATAATACCCTCCAGGGCCCGTATGCGAACTTTGGGAAGACCCGCTACTGCCTGTCACAACTGCCCCCCATATAAATTCACGAATGCCATAAATATTCGGCGTATGGCAAGTCAGATTGATATAACGGTCATCCGAAGTGTAAGAAATGTAAGGACTGCCTGTGCTGGAGGCTGCTTCAATATTTTTCAAAAGCTCCAGTGTCTCTCCACCACAGTTTACCGTCGCCCGAACTTGTGCATTTCCAGCAGCTTTTCCTTTAAAGCTACAACTCGAACCTGTATTACTGCCTGCTATCTCGATTCCTCCACTACAAGACCATACAACTGTCGCTTGATCTGGCAAATCAGAAATACGATAAGTATTTAGCGGATCAGACGAACAAATCACATCCGGGCCATTGATGCTTAACTGAATTTTCGAGACCTCTACTTGTTTCTTAAATGTAAAAGGAGTATCACAGCCTTTCAATGACACCGACACATTTATTTCTTGATTGCCTGCTTTATTAAAACGGCAAACCAATTTGTTCGTACCTTGCCCGCTGACAATCTCGACACCATTACCCAAAATGGAAAACGATTGAACCCGATCATTCGGAATACCAATAGATATATCAACATCACGGAATTGTTCGACACTCGGAATAGTCATATCCGGTGGAAGGATCGTCGCCTTAGGAGCTGTATACCAATTAGACTGCTGGGATCCGGCTTTCAAACGGACTCTGATGTCTGTACTCGTCGCACAAGAATTTTTGGCAATTGTTGCAGAATAGGTATTTCCTCCCGAAACGATCGTCCAACCGGCAGGAACATCCCATTCATAAGAGACACCGGAAATTAAAGGAACGGTATATCTGTAAGTATTCGATTCCCCATATTTAACAGAAGAAGGATATTCTTCAAAACTAAACTGTCGCTTGATCTTTATTTCCGAATAGTTGGTCTTATCTTCCGGATAAAATCTACTGACTCCCCGGACTTTTATCGTGCCTCCGCTGAAATAGTCAGTAGTTACGTCTAATTTCTGCTCATTAGTAACTACAATGTTATTTCCGGAACTCCATTCGGAAGGTAAGGTCCATTCTAATTTATCAACAGGAATATATTTTCCCCCTTCCTTGTAAGGAAGATTAAAATCCTTTGAAAATTTGACTTCAAAAGATTGTACCCCAAAAGGAATCGTTGTTCCACCATCTTTAGTCAGACTGGGAGGTGCTACTCCATTATAGCTCTTAATCCCCTGACTAATTGTCATCGTTTTTTCCATTTTCGTATTACCCGCTTGTGTATAAGTTATCTCTGCATAAACAGAACCTTTTGGTGCTGTCGAACCCGTTACTTTCGGGTTTTTCCAATATACACAAACATTTCTCAAATTATTCCCTTGAACAGAACTCACATCCGAAGTTGGCGAGAAAGAGCCGTTCGTGACATGCCAAGTTATAAAATTGATTGTTCCGTTGGTCGGCTCTAATGCTATGTAACAAGTTTGTTCCGTAGGATAAGCCAACTCTTTATGCTGTCCATCTTCTGTGATTGTTTGTGCATGGGCAGCAAATATTGCACAAAGCCCTAATAAAATCCTTAATATCTTCGTTTTCATGATTTCAATATTTAAAAGTAATAAAACAATCCTATCGACAAACCGTGTAATGATTCGAAGTAATATTGTTTTCCTCCATATGTATCATTTACACTTCCATCGGATCTTATCCAACGTACACGCTCTTCAACCCGGTATAAGCTGTATTTATATTTCAATTCACACCCTACATGTTGGAACCGATAGGCAATGCCGACTTGAGGAGACAAGCCATAAGCATTATACTTTTTCTTCAGAAAAAAATGGTCAGTCCATTTATTTCCATCCCAATTTGTAAGATATTTAATATCTCTTTTTGAATGTAAATAGCTAAAACCCATGCCGCCGAATACGCGGATGCCTTTCCAATCAAATACAGTATAATTATATCCGAATTCCGTTCCCCAGATGCGATGCAAACAGGGAATGATATCGTCGGTCTTATGGTATTTCCGTTTTTTACTGCTGCAATCCACATAGAGAGGAACCATCAGGTAAAACGAATGTTTGTCCGTAAGTCGATACTTCACCGACAATTCAAATGTACGCTTGTCAAAAGGTTTCTCCCGATCGTCCGGAAAGCCCGAATTGTTCAAAAAATTATAACCTGCCCCTATTCCCAACTTTTTCCAAAAACTACCACCGTCAGTTGTTTGTCCGAAAGTCAAAGGGAGGGATAGGAAAAACAGGAACAATAATTGTAAAATCTTTTTTTTCATACTCCACAATTTATAATGATTAATAAAATTCATCTATCAGCAACGAGAGAAGATTCATAGATTTCCATCAGACGAATCCTAAGGTACAAATCAAAAGCATCAGCACGCTCTTCTTTCTTCCGACAAGTTGAGACTTATAATAAAAATCAAATGCTATAATACAAATATACACAAAATATCCTATTAAGCAATAATATATATTGTTTTGCAATATTTTTAAGTTGATCTATATTTGTACTTATATCTACAAGAGACTGAATAAAATTAGGTATACACAATCAGTCGCCCAGCATCCAGACTGTAAAGGTTTCCCCTTCCGTGCTGTAGCTACGCCTTTCTTTCAAGCGGATGCTGAACACGGCTTCGCCTACGCGCTGATCGGATCAACAAACCGGGTGTTTACGAACCATAACTTCACGACTCTCTTTATCGACGAAGCTGCCTAGATACTCGAAGTCGCCCACTGGATCGCAATCGGCAAAGCGGACCAGAGCATTTTGGCAGGCAACCATCACTAGCTCCCTCCTACTATCAAATGCATGGAAGTAGTATGCGGCGACTTAGATCACACCTTAATGCAAAAAATAACCGACCGGAAATCCAAGACTGTCTCACTTCTGAAGATATAGTACCGGATGAACGAGAACATCTTGCGCTTCCCTTCCTGTTGGTTTTACCATGACAAACTACAATCCATACCAGAAATCAAGCATCGCGGCATCTTGGAATTCTATGCGCCTGTCGTCTAGCTTAACATGGCAGATTTCCATTTCGAAGAGGATCAACTCGCCGACAGCATGAGTCGTATCAACAGAGACGAAGCAACACTACATGTCTTGACCTTGCCATCGAGAAGCCTGATACGCTTTGATAGATTCATGTATCTATTCAAGGGACGGTTTTCCTGCACAAGATGGGAAGCGTATTAAAAAAGTCTCGTCATTAATTTTTGTGCAATAGCCATTGGATTATATTCTTTCATACACTCTCTAATTTACTAAAATTTTTCTTTCTCGTTTTTCTGTATTTACTAAGCTCTGTCAATCTGGCTCTTAAATGGTTATCGCCAAACCAACCGTAAAACGAACCAACAGCATCAGCTTCATTCCTTCCCTTTAATACTTCCTTATGGAACTTCGTTTCCAATTTTGAATATTCCTTAGGTTTATCAGGGTCGCCTGTTTTTGTCGCGAATCCAACATAATTAACTTCCAATTCATAAACAGCCCCTTTAAAGTTTAGGACATTTCTATTCAGAGCAATCTCTTTCTTATTTTCTTGTCTGTATTACAAACAATTCCCAATATCAAAAGAACTAACCTTTTCATTTTAATTACTATAACTTTCTCTTACCTCGATATCGTTTAATGAAACACACTAAGTTTAATACAAAAGTATAAAAAATCCGTGATGTAACATTCCAAATACCGCTTCGATGGAATTTTGGTAAATCTCATCCTACCACAAGAGCGGGAAGATTATATTTCCCCTGTTGCCATTGGTCGAGTTTAGTTCGTGATCATAAAAACGGTTGTACAAATATCTGGATTTAGGATAGTCATGAGACTTGTTGCTGTTTCCTCCTTTTGCAAAAGATATCATCGTGCTTACATTTTCGTGCATACAATAGTTGCCTCCGAAAAATACAGTTACATAAAAACGAGGTTCTCGGTCTTTATATATGTTGGGAATCTTTAAGTCATAGTCGGAAAATTTGGATAATTCGCTGTTTGGATAGATACTTCCATATTTCTATTTGGAACTCATCCGCAGAATAGCCGGATTGGTTATTGATTTTTGGAGTGTCGTCCTCTGAATTCCTATAATCGGGTACTATCCGTTGCTCATTGCGTAAGCATGGACAAATAAACAAAATTTGAAAAAAGACACGATAAAAAGCTATATATAATTTAATTGTATTAATTTTGCAAGTGGATTGAGTATATCCTCTTTCCAAGACATATTAGATTTTTAGAAGCGTTATGCTTATCTTGTAGGTTAGAAACCTGAGAAATTTCAAACGTAGTACAAGGATTTGCATAGTGGTTCTCACGCTATAGCGTGGGACTGCTTGTTCCATATCTGTACTACAAGGTTTTCTCAGGACCTCTAACTTAAGACGTGGCATTGCAGTTCCACGCTTCTTGGTTTTATTAAGAAATGTCTTTGAGGAACTGAAAAGACCAAGATATTCAATATGAAAAAACTTTGCTTCTTGACAATTACTGAAAATTTGATATGTGGCATAGCCGCAAACTCAGAAACTTTATTGATCGATAGTTCTATAACTTACTTCCTTGATGGCACTAAATCATTGAAGGATAGGATTACCGAAGGGTTGTATTACTTTAATGATGAAAAAAATGTGTAATATAAAAACAAAATTCAACCGCTTATCTGTGAATATTGCCACTTATCCATAAATGAGTACATTGCTTGATCCACAATAATTGTTTTGATTTCAAAATGTACATACTTTAGTACTTAAATTACAAAGGATGATAGTGTGTTTTAATGGGAAAAATCAGAATAATATCAGCAGTATAAACAGGGCTACATCCATGTTAATGAGAAACTAGCATACCAAACTATTATGGCAACAAAGAATAACATTCTTTCTATTAATTCACGCGTCAACGTCTTAATTGAAGAAGCGAACAACTGTCTCTATAAAATAAATATGAATTATCTGCACAATTTCGTCTGCAATATTGTAAAAGTATCAGATGAATATCAGCTGGAAACCATTGAAAATGTCTTAAACATTGAAGAAATTGATGGCAGGAGGTATTGGGTAAACTATGGGATTCCATAATTTCTTCTATAACCTGTCCCAAAACATCATAAACAGAATTAATATTATTACTAACTATATTTCAATACTTTAATGCTTATGCATAGATTTACTATTTTTAAAAGAACAGCCCTTCTCATGCTAATGTGCATGGCGGCGGCATGGTGCTTGCCGGTGAAGGCGGCAGTAGTGGAGAGTAATGGGTATCGTATTGAAGGTTTTTCCGAAGATACCTATTTAAGCTACAACTGGGAACAATCTGACAAATTTTGTTCGATCTACGTACCGGAAGGTGCGCCTGAAAATGTGTATTTATCATTTAAATTAGATGATCCTTCTTGGGGCTCCGATTTCCGGTTGTCCATAATGGATAAGGGGGAATCCGATTCAAAAGGGGAATTACTGGTGCCCTTTTCTCTTGATGGAGACCACTATAGTTTCCATTACTCCATTTTCCAGACCGTTGGAAAAGAGATGATCGGTCGGAAGTATTCCTATACGGTTTCTCTGTATGGAACCCAAGACACAACCGCTTCCGAACCGCTGGCCTCTTTTGCCGGGAGCTACGAGATCAAAATGCCTGTGCAAGTATCCGTTTCTCCCAACAATATCAGAGGCGAGTTGAACAAAGCGATTTCCTTCACTGTAAGAATAACAGCCAATCAGTTTGCCGGGCAGAAAGCCATGTTGAACTTTGTGAAATTAGACGGCATGGCAATTACCTGCGACGAATTGACGGATCAAAACAAATCGGATAAATGGGCTTTTGCCATTAACAGCTTGCAGGATGCAATTTACCATTTTACACTGACATGTACAACCGAGACACGGCAAGGATTTGAAGCGCGATTGGAAAACGAAGAAGGTAATTTGTTGTTGGTCGAGGGGAATAACTGGATCTCGGTTTCAATACCTTTCGCCATCTCCGATGGAGACATTGCCGGGTTACAGAAAATAGCAGATGACAACAATAGCGATTTCCTGAAAGAGTATATCACCAATAAAGGATATATGAATCCCGAAAATGACTCTATCCAAATCTATTTAGATGAAAGCGTCTCGCCTGCCCGCATCAACAATCTGAACTTCATGATGCACAGTCTTAGAACTTTGGATGTTTTGGCTTTCGATTCGCTGGAGTATCTGACAATCAACAGGGCCGCCATCACCTCTTTGGATCTGAGTACATTAAAACGGCTGAAAAGCGTAGGTTTGTACAATACTGGCATCACGAATCTGAACGATGTGAAACTACCGGATAATCCTGAATTGGAAGTCAGAGGCAATATAAATCTGCCGGTTGGCGAACAAGTCAGCGAATATGAATACCGACTGATATCCGGTACGCAGGTAGACCTTTCGGCCTACGCCACCATGAACGGAGAACCGGCAAACTTTGTCTGGAAAAAGCGTGTGGAGGGTAGGGAAACCGTTGTCGAGTGGAAACAGACTGCTCCCGGTATATTCACCGTACCCAATCTGGACGAGGCGGACGAAGGGAAGTATGTCCGCTACTGGTGCGAGATATCTTCTTCCAAATATCCGGAGTGGAAAATCCGTACCTATGACATCCAACTTGTGCGCGGTGCCATCGACTATAGCGAAGATGATATTCAACTACTGAAAAACCTCGCCGCCGCTAACCCGGACTGCCATGAATTACAGCAATTCGTGGCTGACGGTGTAAAAGGCTGGGAAGAGAAATGGGATGACAACTTCAATGGAGACCCGAACCGTAAGGTGGCAGTAGACTGGAACTATGCAACACCGGCACGCATCTCCAAGCTGCGTATACGGGATATGGGTACTGTGAAGAATCTGGATCTTTCCGGTTTCACCGAATTGACCTATATTGACGTATGTGATCTGGCCCAGTGGATAAACGGTGCAAATGTCGGTTTGGAAACGCTCGACCTCACCAAGAACACGAAACTTCGTTATTTAGCAGCGAATGGAAATAGGGTACTTCAGGTATTAAACTTGTCCGGGCTGGCCGTCTTGGAAGAAGTGCAAATAGGCGGTTGCAATAAATTGGAGAATCTGGATTTATTGGCAAGCAAATCTACCCTGAAGCGGTTGAACATCAGCAGTTGCAAAGTAACCGTCAATCTCGCTGAACTATCCGCCCTCGAATATTGCTATATCAGTAGTACGACACAATATGCCGACTATATTGCGATGCTTCCACAAAGCATACAGGGGCTTGATTGCAATTATACCAACTATCCGTTGTTGGACTTTACAAAATACCCGAACCTAAAGAGTTATGGAGTTCCGCAGCAAATAGAGAGCTTGGATATATCGAAAACATCGCTTAGGAATGTGCAGATGGAGGCTTCCAGAGTGCGTTATTCCACTTTTACTCCGAACCAATATACAGAGCAATATAGTTGCCAAGGGGGGAGCCATATTACGATTCCGGATCTAAAAGAGTCGGCGGAAAGCTGGAAAGAAACCATCTATGACATCGCTGTAGGTGATACAGTAGACCTTTCGTCCGAAGCCGAGATCAACGGAGTTCAATCCCAATACATCTGGGTGGACGAATATGATCGGACCGAATCGATCGGTGTCTTCATTCCCGTACCCGACGAGCCGGGTAAGTTTGTCTATAACGGTGGAGGCCGTCCCGGAGTTTATTACTTTTGCATCATCTCGAACGAGAAATATTGCGAATATTCGGAAATCAACCGATGGAGAGGCTGGCGACTGGAAACTTTCCGCATCAAACTTCCTGAAATCAAAGCCGGCTATGCCCAAGCCGAAGTCGAAGCTTTGAAAGCCATCGTTGACAATACCGATAGTCCAGCATTGAAGCAGTGGTGGGAAAGCGAAGCATGGAAGAGTAATGAGCAGCAGAATCAAGGTGGACGTTTCCAGGTTTGGTGGATGTTAAATGAAGAGACGCATGTATATCATGTAGAAGCGTTGCAGCTCAGAGAGTTGGGTGATACACTCACGACTTTGGATGTTTCAGCGTTCAAGGAGATGATATCGCTCGATTGCGATCAAAGTGGCTTGTCCGAACTGTCCGTAAAGAATAACAACAAATTACGATACTTGCAAATCAATTCAAGTCCCGAACTTGCAACGTTAATACTGCCGGACGAAAAGACGAATTTGGAAACCTTGTATTGTCTATATAACAATGGCTTGGAAACCTTAAATGTAGCCGATTACACAAATTTGAAGACTCTGAACTTGCGCAGTTGCGAAAGCCTGACCTCTGTCGGTGATCTGTCTCGGTTGGCAAATCTGGAGTATCTATGGCTAAACTACACGATGCTCGAACCGATTGATATCAACAACTATCCGAACATAAAAAAGCTGGGCGTGCCGAGAAAAACGAAGACGATCGACATCAGCGGAGCGGGACAGTTGACAAGACTCGATGTTGATGGATCACTGCTGAAATACTCGACCGTTACATCGAAGGAAGATATGAGCTGCACGATAGTGGGATTGACGTACATGGACGACATCCCGGGAGCGTTATCCAAGGCGCCCGGATATTCCGAAATCCAGCCTTATTACCTCTTCCCGGCAGACAAGACGTTCAACATCGGTGCCGAATTCGGAAAATTCGATAACACCGAAACCACAGCTACTGCTCGCAAGGCATACAGTGGTGAACCCGCCCGGAGTGTGGTTGTTGTCGACAAACCCGGCGACATGCAGAGCTACAGCATAGAAGGTGGCAAAATCCATGACGAAGTCGAAATCGTCTTCACCAATACGACTTACCCGAATTGGAAGATGTCACTCTCCGGCCAGATCATCTCCTGTGATGGCGATGCCAACCTCGATACGAAAGTCGATGTGCGTGATGTGCCGGTCACAGTGAACCATATCACCCAAAGCGAGGATGCTCTCCCGGATGACCGGTTCGGTTTCTACGAAGCAGACTTGAACAACGACAATGAAGTGGATGTTATTGACCTGCAAGGCATCATCAACCTGATCCTGCAACCGCAAACAAAAGGCGCGAACACATTGGCAGACGGCTATATTCCGACTGTCGAGCTTTCTGCCGAAAACGGTTACCTCTATATGGATGCCGAAGTGCCGGTCGCTTCTTTGCAACTTGAACTGACCGGAATGACGCAGGCCGAACCGCTCCTTGGAAAGGCAGCTGCACTTACGCAGGCTTCGACCGTGGGCGATACGACACGCATCATCGGCTACAGCTTGAAGAATGTGACCATCCCCGCCGGAAAGTCCGTCCTTATGAAATTCCCCGAAGGTGCACGCCTCGCCAAGGCTGTCTTTGCTGATGAAAAGGCACGAAGCCTCGAAGTCCGGACGAAAGGTGACATCGCCACTTCGAATGAAACGATCCGCGTAACCGGTTCGCATGAGGTGGCCAACTACCCGAACCCGTTCCGCACGACGACAACCCTGGCCTATACGCTCGACACGGAAGCCGATGCCGTCGAACTTCAGGTCTATAACTTCAATGGCGCACAAGTCGACATCGTACAAGGATTGGGCACACAGGCCGGTGAAAACCGCTGCACCTACACGACGCATCTCGGCTCCGGTATGTATGTCTACCGTTTGGCAATCAGCCGACAGGGCACGATCCGTTATAGCAAGTCTAACACGTTTATCATTAAATAGAGAATAAAGACATGAATATCATAAAAAGAAGTCTGACTATGGGGTTACTGCTGCTGACAGCAGCAGTAACCGCCCCTGCCCAGAATGTCTTCAGCATGAAAGACACGACAATACAGGCAAACACAACCGTGGCTACGCTTGAACTGGCACTGGACAATACTGACAAGGTCACAGCCATGCAGTTCGACCTCGTCTTCCCGAAGTCGCTGACATTTAAATCCGATGCTGTGCAACTCAACAGTGAACGCGCGAACGGACACGAATTGAAAATGGCCGAACAGACCGACGGCTCTTGGCGTTTCGTGATCACAGAAGCCCAAAACAATCCGTTAGAAAAGAACAGCGGTACGTTGCTCTCCCTACCGGTATCCTTTGAAGAAGGGTTCACAAACGGGAAACTGACTATGAAAAACGTGATGCTGACCAATCACGTAGGCGATTCACTCTACTGCGAAAATAGATTGGGCACCATTTTCCTGCAAACCATCCAAAAGAAATCAATCGAGATCCTGGGATTGGAGCAGATCGTAAGCACAGAGAAACCAGCAGAGATCAGTTGGAAACCGGCAAATATTCCGTTGAATCCGAGTTATTACATAAATGAAGATTGTACGACTCAGGCTACAGAAGATGACCGGAAGACAGTCGGAACCAAATATGTCGTGGTCAACTTTGCCGGTAATGATACACTCTACGCCCTCGAGGATACTTTCGCACTGGTCATCACTAACAAGAAACAGATCGACCTCACTGTGAGTGGGACGGTACTGCCGACCGCTTCGCCGATCTTGCAAGGTCAGCCTTTGTCGACTTCTATCCTTTCAGACGGCTACGCAATCATTGCTTCCGCTACCGATACATTCCCGCTGCACGGTTCTTTCACATGGGTAAACGGGAACGAACCGGTACAGTCGTCCGGACAATATGCGATAATCTTCACGCCCGAAGATGATGCCTATGCACAGGCTGATGCAGAGATTCCTTTGACGGTCATACCGGTCTATGATGTCTTTGTCCAGAACCCGGAAAACGGGTCGATCTCCGCGACGGGTTTGAACAGCAATAACCGGTACGCTCATGGACAAAAGTTGAAACTGAAAGCATTCCCGAATGCCAACTATAAGTTTGCCAATTGGTCGAACGGAGTGACAACCGATACGACAACCTGGACCGTTTCAGGAAACGGCTCGATCTCTGCGACATTCGCACCGATCATGCATACAGTATCCTTCAGTGTCACCGGAAACGGGAAACTCTCCATTAAAGAGGCTGGCGGCAGTGAAGTTGTCTCCGACTCGCAGGTACAGCAGGGAACGGAATTGCTCATTACGCTGGAACCTGGCTATGACGAAGTGACCGATACGGATTACAAATTGGAAAGCCTGACGTTGAATGGGGAACCGTTCACCTCCGGCAAATTTATCCTCGGACAAGAGGACGTTTCGTTCGCCGCCTCGTTCGTGGTAGCCGAGAATGAATCTCCGATAATCGTGGACGAGACTCAAAACGGCGTGCTGCGCCTTTACAAGGCTGATGGTACGGCTATTCCCTCCGGAACGGCAATGAAAGACGGCGAGACAGTGCAGGTGATGGCGTTGCCGAATGCCGGATACGAAGTGGAAGAGGTTTGTATTAATGAAGAGCCGATCCAGCCGGATGCGGGCACGCCCAATATCTTTACGTTTACCACTGACGATGGTGCGCTTGTTGAAGCATCATTCTCCCCCAAGGCATTCCATTTGACCTTGGCAGGCGAGAGCGGCTCAATAACAGTAAAAAATGGTGATCAAACATTGACAAACGGTGCCGAGATCACTTACGGATCGACAATTATGATTGAGCAGCCGAAGGCCAATGATGGATACGTGTTCCGCTCATTGGTTGTCAACGGACGGAAGATCGAGACATTCCCGTATGCCTGGACAGTCGGTAGCGACGTGAATGTGGCTGCCGTATTCGAAGAACTGACGATGATCAAGGACAGCTATATCATCAATACCGAACAAAAGTATAAGTTCAATAATCAGGATAAAAGATTCCAGATCTATATGACGCAGACTTATGCGAGCGATTTCAACATCGCTTATTCCAAAAATGGTCAGGCAATAGACGGCGTTCCTGTCAAGGCGGGTACCTATAGCATGCAAATCACCCGACCAGCCGATAATATCTATAAGGCTTATGAGTCCCTCCCCGGCTATTTTGATAATAAGTTAGAGATCGAAAAAGCCAAGATGACGGTGACAAAAGCTCCAACTTCTACAGAAGATAGGGGAACGGCTTCAATTGACACGTCAAGAGTCGAGATCGAAACGAAAGGTAACATCTCGAAATACACATACTATCCGAAAGACGAGGAGAATTATGAACCCGTTTCTTATTTCTTATCTACCAACCAAAAGGTAACTTTTGCTACTGAAAATGTGGTCTGGAATCCAAATGAAGGAGCGGAGGGAGTTCGTTTGAAGTCTTCACGCATGGCGACCAAGGCAGGTGCAGAAGAGACGCATGGGTATGTGAAGGTGTCAAACGGTGGTTTAGCCTACGATGCGGAGAATGGCAATTTCTCGATACCTGAAGGTACGACAATCACGTTGACAGCCATCCCCGAAACAGGATACAGGTTTACGGGATGGGATGATAACAATAGCTCTACAAGTAGCATAACAGTAGAAGTGAAAGAAAACCTAACCTTGCCAAAGGCGATGTTCGATACGAAGAAGAAACTGAAAGCGGCACTGAAAACTGTATCATCTGTCTATGACGGAAAAATGCAAGAGGTGGTCGTCACGAATGTCGAGGATGCCCGGATCCGTATCTATGCCGACCGCGAATGTAACAATATCGCAGAGTTGAAAAACGTCGGGACTTACTGGGTCAGCGTCTACCGTGATGCAACGGATGATGCGGAAGCAGTGCGTGACACGCTTGAATATACCATAACCCCGGCAACGCCTGTTGTCACATCTCCTACGACCGCTCCGATAGCAGCAGGAGAGACATTGGCGCAGGTTCAACTGTTGGGCGGTAATGCCGGTACCGTGCCCGGTACGTTCAGTTGGGTCGACTCTACTGTTATCGTCGCTCAAGGTACGGCAAGTTCCTATAAGGCGTTGTTTACTTCTGCCGATCCGAACTATAATTCGGCAGAAGTGAATGTGACGATCGAAGGGCTAGATGTGAAATCGACTGAACCGGATCCGACTCCTGATCCCGATCCCGATCCAACTCCGGACCCTGATCCTGATACGCCTACATCTATTGAAGAAATCGCTTCTGAAACGTTATTGGTCGTTCGTGAAGGCGCGTTGGAAATCCATCCGGCAAGTCAAGTGGAAGTAGCAGTCATCTCGCTTAGCGGCAAATACGTGTACAATGGGAAGATAGATGCGGTTACGACTGTTCAGGTCCCCCAATCCGGTATCTACATCGTATCCTTCGTAAAGGATGGTAAAGCTGTTGCTCGCAAAGTGAGAATATTATAATTATTCTTCTGGCAGAAGAACATAAAAGGGAAAAGGGTATCGGGGGGTTGCTCCGATATCCTTTTCTTTTTTCAAAATTACACCTGGAATATTCAGTAAATATTCTAAAAATAAGATGCCGATGACTACTTATAATCATCTTATATACCACTTTCATACAGACTTAAAAAATATCAATAGATTACGCTACACTTTTTCTTTTCGTAAGCAAATCTTAATCCGGATCTTCGTCGCATAAAAGAAAACAGGATGTGCCAAAATGACTTGGGGTATACGCAGAAACGGGGTTAGTGACAAAAACAGCCTTTCGATGCGGGATTGCCTGTTCCACGTTATATCGTTGGATAAATCGCGAGAAGGAACAAGGTAAGTCAGAATTGCCCGATAAGGCTAAGCATCCGTCAAGACTTGCTAATATGAAGATAACACCTGAAATTGGAACCATTATCCTTAATTTGCGTGAGACGAGAAGATGGGGAACGCAACGGATTGCCAACTATCTGCTGAGGATGAAAATAAAGCTCTTTGCCATGACGATGTGGCGTGTATTGAAAAAGCATCAGATCAAAACGATAGTGAAACGGTGCAAAAAGTCAGACTATATCCGATACAGTAAAGAAATTCCTGGGTAAAGGGTTCAGCTGGATGTAATGAAAGTTCGAAACGGAGCATACCTGTTCACAGCCATAGATGATTGTATCCATCTGAGAATCATTTATGTATATCCCAATAAAAAACAGAAAGTACAATTCATTTCTTAGGAGAGATACTGAACACCTTTCCTTTTCCTCTTCAGCGGATACAGACTGATTGGGGAACAGAATTCTTCAATTATGACTTCCAATATGAACTGTATGATCATTTTATCTAATTCAGGCCAATCAAACTGAGGGCTCAGCATCTGGATGGCAAAGTTGAAAGGTCTCAGCAGACCAACAATACAGAGTTTTGGAATCTTATAGAATTTCGAACAAGACACTTGATTTGAATGTGATGGCTATGGAATGGCAGGAGTTCACAATAAGAAACGAGCGCATTCCTCACTAAACGGCAAGACTCCAATGTAAAAACTCAAGTCTGTCGAGCATCTTATCCCGATCCAACTTGATGTGACTGAAAAATTCTGGGAGTCAAACGAAGAAATCCTGCCACGTAATTACGAGTATATTAAATTCATAAAACATAGAAACAAGAAGAATATTATCCTAAAACTAGTGGAGAATCAAAATATATCGCGGATTGTTTTATGCTTTTTAACTCATCGAGCGCCCCCGTCTCGACGAGCGTAAAAATTAAATAAACTAATGTAGCGAATCTGTTATTCTGACAATATTTACATATTTTTTTACCTATTGTCAGATTATTGTTCCTTTTTTATTTGTCAGTTTCCTTGAAAAATATTTTCTTTAAAATATTTTTTAATAAGTGATTAATGGTTATGAATCTATTAAAAATCTTTCTGATCGGATTTATCGTTTTAGGCTTGTCAAATAGTTGTTCTTATAGGCTATCCGAGGAACCGGATAAGGAAGTGCTTTTGACTGATTCCATATTGGCTATTTATCAAGATTCAATGGCAGAAGCTCCTCAAAAAGTGCTAGATGTTTTTTCCGAAAAGCGTTTGCATATGCAGGATAGCTTATGTTTTTATCTTTTGTTATCGTACGAGTCCAAGTGCTATTATTATTTGAACCGGATGGAAGACGCCTTTCGTACGAACAAAGAGGTAATCCGTTATTGTATGGATCATGCTTCCTTTGACCGTAGCCGTGCTCTTTTGGCTGAAGCATTCAATAACCAAGGCGTTTATTGGCAGGAACTGGGCAAACGGGATTCGGCTATTCGTGTATTGAAATCCTCCGTCGATATTTTGCAGACGACCCGAAACAGGAGCATACTTACTTCCGTCTATATAAACCTGGCAGATTGCCATCTTCAGAAGGGAGATTATCCCCTGTGCGGTTTTTACTATCGGAAAGCTCTTTTGGTTGCAGACTCTTTAGGTCTTGGCTACCGGGATCATTTTGCCATCTATTCGGGATTGGCCAAACTTTATCTGGAATTGGAAAATTTCCCGGAAGCGAATGAATATTTTGTGAAAGCCGAGCAAATAGGCAATTCTTGTACTCCCTATGAACGCTATTTCTTTTCCAATACCCGTGGAAATTATTATTATAATACGAAAGAATATGAAAAAGCTCTTGACTGGTTTCGGAAGGCGGACCGGATTACGGAGGCTTTCCCCCAGCCTCTTTATAAGGCAATTGTCCGGGGAAATTTGGGGGAAATATTTATCTTGATCAGACAGCCGGATTCGGCCCGTTTCTATCTTGACGATGCTCGCCGGCTATTCGGAAAGGCTTATGAACAACCTTCTTTCCGTTACTATATGGATGGGTTGTATGCCTCATTGGCTTTACTGGAAAACGATCTTTCGCAAGCGGAGCGGTTGCTTTCATCTGCTCATGACCTAAATCAGGTAAATCCGCTATATACCTATTATAATAACCGCAGGATGGAAGAGTTGTATTATAAGAAGAAGGATTATCGGAAAGCCTATGAGTTTAAGGATAAAGCAGATATGCTTAATGATTCACTACGTAATGTGAAGGTGAGAAATAGCCTAGCGGAGATTGACTTCAGGTACAGGCAGGATACGACTTTATTGAAAATGGATATACAATTGATCAATGCCAGGGATGAAATGTCCCGATGGAAAACGATTGCGTATTATTGTGTATTATTGCTGCTTCTGTCCTTGTCGGCTTCTTTATGCTGGATTCTGTATAGACGACGGAAACATGAAAAGCAATATTGGATACAGATGGCAACTATGAATCGTTTGCGTATAGCCGTTGTACGGAACCGCATTTCTCCTCATTTCATATTTAATGCATTAAATATCATATTGCCGAAAGGTCGGCAATATGATGGATTGGACAAGCCAATCCGTTTATTGATAAAAGTATTGAGGGGAAATCTGTTTTTTTCGGAACAGATTGCTGTTCCCTTAAAGGATGAAATACAATTGGTAAAGGAATACTTACAACTGCGTTTGTTGGGTAATCCTGACCGGATCCGAATTATTTGGGAATTACCACCGGAGATACCTGATACTTGGAAGATTCCTTCAATGTCTGTCCAAATACCGGTAGAAAATGCTGTGAAATATGCTTTTGACCCGGAAAACGAAGAGGCTTGCATACATATTCGTATCATCGAAAAGCAAGGCAGCCTTTTTATCGCAATCGAAGATAATGGTGTCGGTCTTGCTGCAGACATGCAGAACCGCCAAGAGAAACAAGGTACAGGTTACGGACTGAAAATTCTACGCCAGACCATCGATATTCTGAATAGCCGGAATAAGAATAAAATGAACTTTATTATACAAGACCGTAGCCTGCTTGAACCGGGAGGGCACGGGACTTTAGTTTCTCTTGTTGTACCGTTAGATTATACATTTGATTTATGAGTGAAGAAATTACAGTTGTGATTGTAGATGACGAAGCGGCTTCTGTCCGCAATTTGAGTAATGATTTGTGTGTCTATTCGGATGTACGGATTTTGGAAACAACCACTTCGGTAGAAAAGGCAAGAAAGATCGTGATTCGCCAACAGCCGGATTTGCTCTTTTTAGATGTGGAGATGCCCAAGATGTCCGGTTTGGATCTATGGCAAAATATCCGTGCGGATGTCCATGCCGATATGCGTGTTGTTTTTTATACAGCATACGATAAATATGTATTGGAGGCTTTGCGGGCTTCTGCTTTCGACTATCTGCTGAAGCCTTACCTTCCGGAAGAATTGGATGCCGTCATCGAACGTTTCCGCTGTGTTTTTTATCGCAGCAGGGTGAATATGGAGCAGTCCATGCGCCGTCTTTTAGCCGATGACTGCAAATTTGCCATCCAGACGGTGACCGGCCTGTTGTTTTTGAAGCGTAGTGACGTGTTGTTATTTCGTTTTTCAGACGTGAGCCGTTGCTGGCAACTCTATCTGTCCGACCGCACGGATTACAAACTCCGCATGAGTGTTTCTGCCCGCGATTTGATGAACATGAGCGTCTCATTTGTCCAAATCAGCCAAAACTGCATTGTCAATCTGGACTATTTATGTTCAATTGAGAATAAAACTCTCGAATGCCACCTTTATCCCCCTTTTGACGACATTGAATTGATCGCCTCTCGCCGATATTTCGGAAAGGTGAAGGAGTTGTTAGAGATTTTGTAAGGTGTATCGTCTTATCAATGTAAGGTGTATTATTTTCCCGGCAACGATGTTTTTCATGTTGTCCGGGAATTTAATTTTTGTGTTTGTCTGCTATTTTGTACCGCTTAACGATGAAATGCCACTTTTGTACGTACTTTGAGTTTTAACTGATTGTGAAGGTTATGGATGGTTTATATATTTGAAAATTATTTAAAAGGGGATGATCTCCTAGTTATTGGGGAATAATTTAAAATATATAAAGGATGAAACGAGTTTTATTTATTTATTATTTGTTGGGAGGATTACTCTTTTTGTTACCCGATTGGCTAAATGCACAAGGTAACGGCAACATGGTAGGGATTGAATTGACCGGAAAACAGGAGTTTGGCTCTAATGTGGTTTTTGATTACCGTAGGTCGGAAATACGTAATCAACTCTGTATTCCTCCAGAAGTACTTTGCTTGCCGGTCGGGACTCAGATTCATGCTATATCCATACCTTATAAAATAAATATCTATGATGGATCCACTCTCACGCAATCTTTGGGTAACATGCGTATTGCGTTGGGAGAATGTCAATCTATACCCAGCTATAGTTACCCTTATTCTTATATCGAAGAGAGGATGGCTACACTCTATGAAGGAGGAGATCAATTAGAGGTGACTCTTACAAACAAAATGCAATTTGTTACATACAATTTATCAGCTCCTTTTACCTACAACGGGGGATATTTGTTGGTGGATTTAAAAACAACAACTGCTGTCCCTATCACGCAAAACATAAATATCTCTACTAACTTTCATGAATACAAAAGCATCCTAAACCTACGTGGACAAGACGGGAAACAACCTTATAAAAATGATATGAAACCGGATCTTGTGTTAGGAGTAATCACATCTCCAGGCAATGCGGTTCCGTATATTCCTCTCCAATTCAGAGAGTCTATCTTAGGGTATGCACCAGTAGGAGGCTCTTCTCCTAAAGTGGATATCCAAATCGCTAACATCGGGGATCAGCCTTTAGAAGTGAAAGGGATAACTGGTTCTGAAAACTTTGCATTGGTAAATTCTAAAATGGTAGCTGTTGGTTCAGAGGAAATAATTCAATTCCAATTTACCCCAAAGAATGCTGGTACACGGGAAGAAACTGTATTTTTGCAGACCTCTGCCGGAAAAATCGAAATGAACCTGTCAGGTACGACCTATCGTCAGACTCCTTATAACAGGGTGATTAAGGTAAGCCCTGAAAATCCTTTATGGGAGCAATTGATGAATGAAGAAGATAGGTTACAAATAACAGAGTTAAGTATAGAGGGACAGGTAACAGAAAAAGATATGAGCTTTGCATCTTATGAAATACCCAACCTGATTCGATTGGATATGTCGGCAGCTGTTTCATCTGATGCGAATGTGTGGTTCAATAAAGAATGTTGGCCGCAATTTGAACAATTGGCATTGCCTGCTGGGGTTAAAAGCATAAGGATACCTCAAACCGCAACCAACTTGTCTAAACTGATTCTACCTTTAGGATTTGAAGGGCTCTCAGGTGACTATAATCAGGAAACCCAAAAAGAATCGCTTCCCGCCAATTTGACCACGTTGATCGCTTTTGGACTTAATTCGATATCAGTGAACTCTGATGCGATACAAACTATTGAAACTGTTTACGTCCCAGAGAATGCTTTGGATAATTGGAAAAATGATTATCGGTGGCACGATAAAAATATCCTTCCAATTACCGATGCCGTTCTCCATCCCGATTTTGGAGGGAATATGCTGGTTCGCGATGAATGGGGCATTACGATGGACAATTATCCGAAAGGTGAAATCGGAATCAATATTAAGCCGGATGAAGGACAGGTGACCGCCTCTGCTTCCTTGATAAATAAGGCTCCGGTGCAGATAAAGGAACTGAATATGTCATATAAGTTGAATGGGAGAGGAACAGAATATAATGAACCTCTGCCGGATGGGTTGTTTGTAGAAAAAGGAATCTATTCTGTTTTTATAAATGAAAACGAGGAGGCTGCACTCCAAAGTGTCTCTTGTGATTTGAAGTTGCAACCCCAAAAATGGCACTTTCTCTCTTTTCCTTTCGATGTGGAAAGGACTGCTTTCGTCTCTGCTCCTGAAAACGGTTCGCGACAGTATGTGGTTCGCACATACGATGGGCAATCCCGAGCTGATAATGGTATGCATAATGATAGGAACTGGAAAGATGAAACGATGAAACTGAAAGCTGGATGCGGATATATTTTACAAACGGATGATCCAGAACAGTATCAAAATGATGATAGGTATTATAAATTGTCACTTCGCATAGAGGGTGCGGATTTGGTACGAGATTTGATGAAAACAGAGGCCGTTTCCATTCCACTAGAGTATTATGGATCATCATATGATGATAACAAAAGTTGGAACCTGATTGGTAATCCTTACTTGTCTTTCTATGATATCCGGGATATTGTTTTTGGTTCTGCTTCCATTATCGTCATTTGGGACGGGCAGGGATATATTCCCCTTTCCATCAAGGATGACTCATACTCGTTACGTCCGTTGGAGGCGTTCTTTGTGCAGAAACCGGATGGCGAAGAAGTTATCACGTTTAAACCGGAAGGCAGGAGAATTAATGCGGAATCGACCGTTTTTTATGCCTTGCGATCTATTTCAGATACGGACAGGAAAGTCTTGAATTTGCGTTTAAGTGGTGAAACCTATACTGACCGGGCACGTATTGTAATCAATCCATCGGCTCAACCGGGGTATGACATGAATAATGATGCAGTCAAATGGATGAGTTCCAATAAGGAGATCCCACAGTTCTATACCCTTGGTGGGGAAGGCAAGCGGTATGCCATCAACGAGCGTCCTTTAGGAACGGGCTCCGTACCGGTTGGCCTTTATGTCGGGCAGACAGGAATCTATACATTCGAAAAAGTGGAGGATGAGATTTGGGAGCAGGTCTGTCTGCTTGACAAATATGAAAACAAACAGGTTGATTTGTGCTGTGATTCCTATTCGTTCCATGCAGATAAAGGGACTGTGGACGATCGATTTGAAATCCGTTTTGGCATCCCGACCTCTAATCTTCCGGTAACCTCCACGACCAGTCGTGTCCGGACGGAAGGTCATACGCTTCATATCGAGGTTGGCGAAAAGACAGAAGTTACGATCTATACCGCTTCGGGTATTGAGAAATATCGTAACCGCATTGAGGTTGGTTCGACCGCTATCCATTTGGAATCCGGTTTCTATCTGGTGCGGATCAACGAGACAACTCACAAAGTAATCATCCATTAAAAGACAATGATCATGAGATATTACATTTTTTTATTTATAACGTTCTTATTCCCTATTTGTGTGTGGGGACAGTTTAATCCTCATAATCCGGATGAACCCAGTATGGATAGATTAACTCCTAACTATGATTATGCGGTGTATAAAAATGGTGTGACTTTCACGAATAAATCGAAAGGAGCCAGTCGATATTTGTGGAATTTTGGAGATGGGAATACAAGTACCTTGAAACATCCGGAACATATCTATTCGCAACCGGGTTCTTATAAAGTTGAGCTGACAGTGAAAAATGGTAAAGAAGAAAGGACTGTCATCAATTATATTATGATTGCTCCAGAATCAGAATATTCCATATCTGGTTCATTCACATTGAATCCATCCCAAAAAGGTATTCGAAATTTCCAGTTGTTGGATGATATGTTCAGAGACTTAATGGAGCTACCTTTAAGTGGTGATGTGACTATTACCGTAGCGCAAGATCTGGATTTGTCGTTATCGAATTTGAATATGACGGAAGTTGCAAATAAGTTGATTCCTAAATTGAAAGATTCTCCTTACAAGGTGAAGTTGGAACAGGAAAATGGTAATTCAAGTTTTCTTAGTCTTTGGAATGAGTTGAACAAAGAAAACTATGGACTATTGGAGCAATTAGTTCAATATATGGATTGGGGGGTCTCAGTTCGTTTCGGAAACGAATCCTTTCATATAGGAAACTGGGATTGGGTGTTTAAACCCGGTCCGATCTGTTATGGGAAGCAAAGTGATGAGATTAGGTTTGATATGTATTCGGAAGCATTTACTTATGAATGGAAGTTAGTTGAAACCCAGGAAGGTTTAACAGGATATAAAGAGTCTGGTTCAGGTAAAATCCCTGCGATGGAAGTGATTAATACTACCAATAAATATCAACCGTTGGCTTATGAAGTTTCTTGTCTTTATCAAGGAGAGATTTATGCGACTCATCTTGTTACTTTATGGGTTTATCCCCAAACTATGTATCTGAATTTGTTGGAACCATCAGACAATGGGCTGATTGCGACACCTGATGATGTTAATTTTTCTTGGGAACCGATTCCGGGGAAAAATTATCATTATGAAGTTTATATACGTAAACAAGGGGCAAGTGAGTTTGATTATATAAAAGGTGTTTCTGATAGCAGATGTCATATTGAGAATTATAATGGATTTTTTCAGTTTGAACAGACCTATGAATGGTATGTTCGGACTTATCATCGTTGTAGTGGAGAATATGTTCAGAGTGATCCCCGAACCTTTACCATCGGTAAAGCAGCCGATTTGGAAATAACAGAAGTGAAGGTTGAACCGCAAACGGTCGTATCCGGCAAAGAGTTTACGATTACGGCAATCGTGACCAATAAAGGGGCAAAAGAACTTGGAACGATGTCATGGAGAGATCAAATTCGTTGCACGAACGCTTCAATTTCTACCCAATATAAAGATCATGCGAATCAGGGTTTGGAAATCGGAGAAAGCTATGAACTCAACTTTACGTTTAAAGCACCCTATGAAGAGAAATTGAAGACTTTGACGTTTGAGATCTATCTTGATGTGGATGATGCTCTTCTGGAAATGAGCAAAAGCAACAACCGCAAAGAAATTGAAATCCCTTTGGCTTTGCTTACTATTCCGGAAGATGAATTCAAGGTATTATGCGACTTGTACACGCAGGCTGGTGGTGACCAATGGTATTTGAACCGTCATTGGGACGTTACGACCAATGCTGTAGACAAGGATGGTTGGGAAGGGGTTACATTAGACGAGGATGGACATGTGCTTGAAATAAATCTTTCTGGTCGGAACTTGGCTGGGCCGCTGCCAGCAGGATTGTTCTCGCTGCCTTATTTGCAAACATTGGATTTGAGCCGGAACGCCTTGACTGGCAATTTAGAAGAGATTGTTCCGGAAAGTTCGACCGCTCCCGAATTGGTTGCTGTCAATCTGGAACAAAATCAATTGTCAGGAATGATACCGACAAGCATCAATTCTTTGCCAAAATTGGAGAATCTGAATTTGAAAGGTAACCGGTTGGAGACCGTTGCAGGCTTGATTTCGCAAAAAATAAACCTTGTCATTATCGGTCAGACGTTGCCCAACCGGCAAATCGAGTTGCGCCACAAGTTTGTACTAGACTTGCCAGAAATCTGTTTGTATAACCATGATAAACAGGCGAAAGAGGAATGGCCCGGGTTGTCATTGCAAGTCCCAGGCTATGCGACTCCTATGGATTTGAAATATCAAGACGATGCGTATGGTTTTGTTTGGAACAGCTATTACCATACGATCAATCTACCTCCGAATCAAGACTTGGTGCTTACTCAAACTTCTAATTCGGCTAAAGACAGTAAAGTTACAGTCCAGTTGTTTTTTGATCAAGGCGATGCCAACATGGATGGATGCGTAAGCATGAATGATATCCGGCATACATTGAACTTTATCAATGATGACAATAATAGTAGTGGCAATGGTGGTTATATCAACTTCAATTATTATGCTGCCAATACCTATCAGGAGAAACAAGCGGAATCGACCATCAACGTGCAAGATTTGGTTGCTACGGTCAATATCCTGTTGGAGACTCCGCAAACAAGAAGTGGCTCCACCTTGCGTTCTGCGGATGCGGTAAGTTCAGAGCCTGTCGCCTTCCTTTCCGTTAAGAGTGGAAAACTGGTTATCGACAATCCGGCAGAATCGGTTATGGATTTGGACATAACCCTGAAAGGAGTTACTTCGAAGCAAATTGAGTTATTGCTCCCAGCTAACAATTATCTGTATAGGACCCGCGATGTCGAAGGCGGTGTGCGGTTTGTTTTAGTGTGCATGAATGGTTCAGGCATCCCTTTGGGCAAAACAGACATCATGAAGGTTAAAGGAAGCGATGCTTTTGTAGCTCATGCCCATTTGACAAATAAGGCGGCTAATGAGGTTAGATCCGACTTTGATGGGAAACAGGTGGCAACCGGAAATAATGCTGTATCAATGCCGGACGGATTGTCTGATGGTAATATCCGTATCGATCATGATGTCAAAGCACTGGTTGTCTCGGTGTACGATATGGGCGGACATATTCTTTCTTACAACCGGGTTCATGAAGTCGTTCCTGGTGATTATAAGGTAATCCAATGGTTGCCTAAAGGACTTTCTTCCGGTATTTACCTCGTGCAGATTGAGCTTCATACAACAGATGAAATCAAACATCAAACAATAAAAGTTTCACTTACAAAATAAGCAAATTATGAGAACCAGACATTTAATAATACTGATATTGGCATGTCTATTCCGAATGCAATTTGTTTTTTCCCAAACAAACAAATTGTATATTTCCCCAACGGATTGCCCGTTGGGAAAGACTACGCAGGTGAAAATGCAGATGGACAACCGTTCCGAGGTGGTCGCTATCCAGTTCAATCTACATATACCGGATGTGGTAACATTAGAATCAGCTAATGGTATCCAATTGACAGAAGAGCGTAAAGATGATCATAGTATATCGGTAACACCGAAAGGCAATAACAACTATTTGGTGGTTGTCATGTCCGGTAACAATAAACCGTTCAAGCTTGTTTCCGGAGCAGTGATTCAAATTCCATTGGTTGTGCCCGATAATTTGGAAGTGGATAAAGAATATCCGTTCGAACTTACGAATGTCATACTGGCTGACCGCAATGGTAAGAATGTGATGACTTCATTTGATGCTGGAAAGATCAAGATCGTGGATGACAACGGACCGGATATCACCCCGAAAAACATCCAATTGCAGTCTGACAACTTTAAGCCAGGAGGCAATGTGACCCTGACATGGAATGTCGAGAATATCGGAGGAAAAACGACGGATGACGGATGGAACGAATATCTTTATTTGGTGGATGAGCTTGGCAATGAGTATGCTATTGGAAATACACGGTATACGGAGACCTTACCAGCCAAAGGTTCTATCTCGCGTAAAGCCGAGTATAAGATAGGCGATTATCCCGGCATAGAAGGGAAGGTAAAAGCGAAAGTTGTCCTCAAAGCGTTTTCCGACTGGGAACTGCCTGTTTATGGGGAGAATAATGAAGGTGAATCGCAAAATGAGTTGAATATGCCAAAGGTTCTGGCTTGGAGTCTGAATGCAACGGTCGTTCAGGAAAAAGGGAGTCCGGAAGTTTCATGTATGTTGGCCAGGAGTGGTTCACGACGGAAGGAGGAAATATTTACGTTTACAAACGAAAGTAAGTCGCGTTTGCAAGTGCCGGAGCAGATAACGATCCCTAAAGGAGAATCCGGTACTTATTTTAAGATAAAAGTAATAGACAATGAGATTGCCAATCCGGATTCTTTTGTAGTTGTGACTGTTACGGGAAACTCCTATCTGGAGTTGAAAAAAGAGATATGGATCGAAGATGATGAACATCCATATCTGAAGATGTCGGTGAAGGAATCCGAAATAAAGGAGGGAGGAATGGTGACGATGACGCTTGAACGGGAATGGAATATCTCGTGGCCGTTGGAAGTACGGTTGCGTTCTGACCATTCTAATCGGTTTATCGATTTTCCGTCTGTCGTAATCATTCCTGCCAACCAAAAAACGGTAGAAGTGAAATTGAATGTTGCCAATGACGACCTTCCCGGATTGGACGATGAAGTAGTATTCACGGCTTCTGCTCCCGGACATATATTTGATTTGGAGAGCCAGCGTTTTGTGAAAATTTTGGATGATGATATACCGGATATCGATCTGATTCTTTCCACTACAACGGTTAGTGAGGCGACTCAGTCGGTTGTGGCAACATTGAAGCGTACTGGAGTGACGACCAACAAGGTGACAGTACATCTGACAGACAATGGGAACGGACGGATCAGTATGCCCGCTTCGATTGTGCTCGAACCGGGTATGACAGAAAAACAGTTTGTCATAAAGACAGTTGATAATGCCATGAAAGATGGTGATAAGGAGGTGACGATCAAAGGTGCGATTTATGTTTCTTCCTGCAATTGTTCGACTGCAGGAACTGAAACCGGTGTGTTTGAAAAGAAAATCACGGTTTTGGATGACGATGATGCCAGAGTAACGAGTGTCGCCTCAAAGACGACTTTATTGGAAGGGGAAAAAGGAAAGATCACAGTATCTGTCAATGAAGTGCTTTCGACTCCTTTGACCGTCAAGTTGTCTTGTGACAATAAAGAGGTTCAATTGCCGTCTACCGTCATAATTCCTGCCGACAGCCGTAGGGTGGATGTCGAAATCACAGTCCCCAGAAATGAAGAGTCGGAAGGGAACCGAATTATAACAGTTGTCATCGATGCTGGTTCGTATGGTAAAAACACTTGTTGGCTGAACATTACCGATCAGACGTTGTCTGATGCGGTGGTGACAACCTTACAGACAGAAAAAGAAATTCCGGTAAATGGAAGTGCGAAAGTAAGTCTGACTATAAAGAACGAGGGAGCAGCCGCTTTGTCTGCACAAGCGAAGGTGTCTGTTTATTTGAGTACAGGAAAAGAGTTGAATAGTACTTCGATTGCTTTGGGCAGTCTTTATACGCAGAAGGAATTGGCGGTAGGTGAAAGTGTTACATTAGATAAGAATTTTACATTTCCGGAAAAGACCGGTGACTACCATCTGATAGCCATCGTAAACGAAGAACAGACGAAAAAAGAATTGTCGTATATCAACAATACGTCAGCTCCATTTGCTTTGACATTAGCCCCTTTATATACAGTACAGGTTTCTTTGGATAAAAGCGTGCTTAAAACCGGAGAATCTGTCATGATCACCGGAAAAGCAACCGGCAGTAAAATTGCAGGTGTGCCGGTTGATCTATACATTATTAATAATGGCTATCGGAAAGTCATTTCCGTGACGACCGATAATGCTGGTGTTTTCCAAACGAGCTTCACGCCTGAAAGTTGGCAAATGGGGCATTTCAGCGTGGGTGCCTGCTATCCGGACGAAGGACTCGAAAAGGAGATAGCCGGGTTTGATATGTATGGGTTGAAGAGAGTTGACGTATCTCCTATACAATGTGAAGTATTGGTAGGTCAGACACAGACTATTCCTGTTAAAATCAAAAATATATATTCTACAGCAAGTAATATTAAAGTAAAAGTCATTTCAGGAGCGTTGGGATGTGAAATTGCATCAAATGGTATGTTGAGTTTGGCTGAAGGCGGAACAGGTGAAATCTTATTGCAAATAAAAGGGAAGACTGTTTCTCCAAGAATGAGTTGGGAAAAAGTAAAACTACAATTGATTTCGGATGAAGGAGCTGTTTTGGAACTACTTGTATATTGTTATTGTAGAACTGAAAGGGCAACATTGGTGGCTAATGTAGAGCGTATCCAAACGACAATGGTTAGAGGCAATATACGTGAGTATCGCTTTATGATTGCTAATTCTGGTGGTGGAGAAACGGGTGAAATACGAGTAACTCCCCCTAAAGCGGAATGGTTATCGTTGGCTACATCTGAGATTATTCCTTCATTAAAACAGGGGGAAAGCACTTCGGTTGTCCTTCGACTATCTCCAGCGGAAGATATGCTGCTGAGACCAGTTATGGGAACGATTGCAATCAATTGCGAGAATGGGGATGGGCTGGCGATGAACTTTGTCGTTACACCTGTTTCTGAGAACGTGGGAACTTTGGTGGTTGACGTGTGTGATGAAAATACCTATACAGCCAAGGGAGCTCCTCATGTGTCGGGAGCATCTGTTCGTATCACAGAGTATAATACAGGTAGATTACTCTTGGATGCGAAAACGGATGTGAATGGTTTATGTACTCTTCCAGCCTTGGCAGAAGGTTATTACAAAATCGTTGCTACAGCGGAAGGACATGATGTAGTCGAGCAGGTCATATTGGTAGAGCCAGGAAAGGATAATAAGGTAGTGATGAATCTGAGTATCCAGGCGATAGCAATAGACTTTAAGGTTGAAGAAACAACTTTGGAAGACCGGTATACGTTTTCTACAAAAGTAGACTTTGAAACACATGTACCGGTTCCTGCTGTCGTTATAACAGTCCCGGATCGGATTGAAGCGGAGGCGTTACAACCTGGTGAATCATTGGTTTATACAGTTATTTTAAAGAATGAAGGATTGATTACGGCTCAGGATTGTGAATTTTTGGCTCCAGAGGATAATTCAAATTTTGATTTCGAACCATTGGTTACAGGTTTTTTTGATTTGAAAGCTAAACAGTCAGTTTCTATTCCGGTTGTGATGACTCGAAAAGGAAATGTAAAGACTCGTAGCAGTGAGAGGGAAGTGACACCTCTTCCACTTAGTGATTGTTATCTATATGACGGAACCAGTTATTTTTGGGATTGTGGAAATGACCGTAAATGGCATAAATATTATGTTCCGACAAAAATAATGGAATGTGTGGATGATGGGAGTGGTTTTAAAGGATTCCCGTTTATGGGAGGAGGAACTATATTTGGTGGAAAGGGAAAGGATAATAACCCGGTTACTGGCCCAACTCAAATTTTGGATAAAAAAGAAGAATTGGTAGTTGGTCCCGTTCCACCATCGAAACCAAGTAAAGGATGTATTCCGTGCCAGATGAGTTTGGTCGGAAATGGAATCAAATGTGCTAGTCGTTTTATTCCTGTTTTGGAAGAAACCAAAGATGCAATAGAAGAAGCAATCCAAGAGGTTTTAGATGAACGGCTTGAAGAAGAGCTTTTGAATGATGGAATTCTAGAAGAAGATATAGAAAAATTATTTGAGAGGAGGGATTTTTTATCATTCTTATCAGATTTAATGAAGGCTGCGACTGAATGTGTACAACAGTTTTTTGATCCTAATCATCCAGAGTTATATAAAAAAGTGGCAGAGTGCTATAAAGGTTTTGAAGATTCTTTCAATACGTTTATCGATGACTATATGGATAAATATTTGAAAGGAAAAACGGACGAGCAGAAAGATATATTTAAACGAAGAGCGCGGAAGTTAGTAAAAGGTTTAGGAATAGCAGCCGATGTTTTGAATTGTCTACATGATTTTGCTCATGCTTGTGATCATCTGTATCAGACTAAAAGCGGAACGAATGGTCACATTCCGGCTTATATAACCGATTTTTCTAATGTCGCTATAAAAGCAGAGGAAGGATTGCAAAGTTATATGGACATTATGCATGAAATTCTAGGTGATTCAAAAGAATGGTATGATTGTTCTATGGATGAGTTAATAACTTGTTTAGATCAGTTTGATATGGATCATCAAGCTGTGTACGAGAATGTAGTGGTTTACAAACCTTCTTGTGTGGGTGAACAAACTTTTAGAGATTTTGTCGAGCGCTGGAATAATACGCAAGCAAATAAAGCTGTTGAAAATCGGATGGATCTACAAAAAATATTGAACTGTTCAAACAAAATACAGGAACATAAACAGTATGCGCAAGAAAAAGGCTATGCTGGTATAGAAGAGTATTTCGCTGACCAATATGTATTGTTAGCATCTAAGTTGGACGAATCCAGTCAATCGGTATGCTCTTCTGTTGCTTTGAAGTTTGAACAGACAATGGTGTTGACTCGTCAAGCATTTAAAGGTACTCTAATGGTTAAGAATGGACATGAGTCAGAGTCGATGAAAAATGTCAAGTTGAACTTGGAGGTTATTAGTGAAGATGGAAGTGTCGCTACTGTGAGAGAAATCCAAATATCTCCTAAAGAAATCCAGGGATTTACTGGCCAGCTTGATGGAGTTTGGGCATTGGCTCATGGAGAGACAGGAGTTGCAACGATTGAGTTTATCCCGACCAAGTATGCCGCCCCGACCGGCCCAAAAGAATACACGTTCGGTGGAACGCTCTCTTATCTCGATCCGTTTACCGGCTTGGAGGTGACTCGCGACTTGTTCCCGGTAACCATGACCGTCAGCCCTTCTCCGAATCTGTCTATGGATTACTTCGTGCAACGTGATATTTTAGGGGACGATCCTTTTACAAAAGATGTGGTTGAACCGATGATCCCGTCTGAATTCTCGTTGCTGATTCATAACGTGGGTGCGGGGGATGCTAAAAATGTAAGTATGGTCACTCGACAACCTAAAATAGAATATAATGAAAAAGGGCTGTTGGTAGATTTCAAAATCAAGAGTTCGCAATTGAATGGTGAAGCCGAATCTGTTATAATGGGCGAAAGCGTGCAAAACGATTTTGGAACAATTAAAGCAGGAAAGACCGCTTATGCCCAATGGTGGATGACCAGTACGTTACAGGGACATTTTACGGACTATAAAGTGGAGGCAACCCATGAAACTAGCTATGGTAATTCTGATTTGTCCCTGTTGGACACAGTGCGTGTCCATGAGTTGATTCGGGGTATTCGGGTGAATGAGTCGGTTAATCCAAAAGTTACCGGTTTTATGGTGAATGATCTGGAAGATGATTTGGATTTCCCGGATAGGATGTACCTGACGGATGGTACGACTGCCCCAGTTGTCAAAGCTACTTCCGCTGAATTGCAGAAAATATCGGATACCGAATATAAGTTGGATATTACTCCTTCGGCTAACGGATGGAATTATATCAATATTCCGGATGAGACCGGTGGACGGTTGAAGTTGCTCAGTGTGAACGAAGATACAGATCTGGATACCCGTAAAGTATGGCAAACCGATCGTACATTGCGGGATGGAAAAGACCCGAAGTATGAATATCTGATTCATGTGGTAGATTATTTCGAAGACGGTCCGGTGACAAAAGCCACTTCTTCCGGCTCTTTCCGGTTAGTCTTTGAAGAGCGTCCGAAAACTACACTGGCGATAGAATCCATTACAGGTTTGCCTGAAGAGGATCAGGTGGCAACCTCTCCAGTCGGAACAATTACGATCAAGTTCAACAAAGCCGTTTTATCGGATGCTTTAATCCCAAGTATGGTAGAATTATATTATCAAGGCGAAAAAGTGGATACGAAAGGGCTCCAGTTTAAACAGCAACAACAAAACACATATACATTGGATTTGTCAACTCTTACCAAGCAAAACGGAGTCTATACATTGACGATCTTAACATCTAAGATTAAGGATTCCGAAGGTTTTACCGGTGAAGGGGACTTTTCGGTTGTTTGGAACCAGGTAGCGAGTGGAAAAGTCTCTTTAACAGCTTTGGCCGATCCGGAAAAGGCGGGAACTGTTACTCCCAGTTCCATACAAGTCAATTATGGAAAGAATGCAGAATTTGTAGCAAAGGCAAACAAAGGCTATCAGTTTAAGACTTGGACGATCAATGACCGGACCGTGTCGACTGAAGAGACCTATTTGCATACCGCAATCGTGGACCAGACGCTTGTCGCCAATTTCGATCCAATCTCTTATAAGATCGAAATCTCTTATGATGCTTCCCAAGGTTTTGTCACTTTCGGAACCGGTTATTACGAGTTTGACAGTTCTTTGGAACTGATCGCAACGCCGAATGATGGATATCGGTTTGCCGGATGGTTTATTGAAGGAAACAGAGTCTCGATGGAGGAACGATTTATATATAAGGTTACCGGGGATGCCAAACTGGAAGCGCATTTTGAAGCTACTGGCAGTGATCCGGACAATCCTGACACCCCCGGAGGCGAAGATCCTGATAACCCCGATGGTGGTGATCCCGATGATCCGACTGCTAATGAGAATGTGGAAACGATTATCGTACAAGTCTATCCTACGCATGTAGCCGATTATGTCCATGTGGGCGTTTTGCCGGCGAAGAGCCGTCTTATCCTGTTTGACTTTACGGGTAAGCAGGTGAAACAGGTTTCCTCTTGTGAGGGTAATGTAGATCTGTTCATGGGCGACCAGCCGAGTGGTTTCTATCTGTTGCATATCCTGGCGGGAGATGAGCAGAAGAAAACGGTGAAGCTGATTAAGAAATAACATGTGCGTGAGATAGATAAAGAAAGATCGGAAATTTCCGGCCTTTCTTTATCTATCATGTTATGTCTTCAAACTGGAATTGATCAGGCAAAATGTAATGAAAGTCGTCCGTGAAGCGGTTCTCCGTAACGAAGGGTCTATCCTTGAGGGACTATCCCCAATTTTGTGTAAACTCAAAACTACAGGAGGGAAGGTGTGTCGTAATACCCGATGCACCTTCTTTTTTTTCGTTGACTATAAAAATCGGCTCATTTTTTTAAGCTGCGATATTTTGAG
>ERZ773259.759-NODE-759-length-32895-cov-3.588825_pt1 | contig 32895 bp, 40 predicted proteins | sample MGYA00511961_ERZ773259 | MGnify/ENA primary metagenome ERZ773259 (study PRJEB29015, sample SAMEA2737775) | human gut metagenome | biome: human gut; feature: human-associated habitat; material: faeces | place: China | collected 2012 ...
CTTTTTAGTTACGATCAGAATATCGTAATCGCTTATGTAGAATGTTTTGACCCCGAAATCGTGGCGCTCGTCACATTCAACATAGGTATTCTTGGCATAGCTGCCGTAAAGAATAACCATTACGACATCCTTTATTTCCTTACGGACCAATGCGACCAGTTCGCGCAAATCCCGTTGTTTGCGTTCGGGTAGAAAATCAATGGATTGCTTCATACCCACAAATTTAGTAAGATTTTCCCAAAAAAGCACGGCCCGATAGTTTTAAATCCGATTTTCTATTGTATATTTGCTTTACGATTCCTTAAAGCAGTTTTGTTGTAGAGGGGCGGCATCAGCTGTCGAAAACAAACTGAAAAAGCAACTACCATGCAAACTTTAAGGAATTATTACAACTCGGCATAGCCGACGGACATAATAAAGAGCAGCAACTCTTTATACCGACCCAGAAAAATTAGGAACTTTTTAGGAACAGGTATAAATGTTGCCAGCCCTTGTTTTGTTCCGTCCGTAAGGACGGGACTTGCAAGGGCGCGGTGCATTTCTGTTTCGGGGTTTCCTAATACCTTCTGGTCGGAATGTTATCGCGTCCCTTGCTTTTTTTATGCCTATCCGGGACGCATATTTCCAAAATCCCACGAGTTTATGGAACCCCGTCGCGTCCTACTGCCATTGCGTACTATCGCCGCACCTGCGGATTGCACCCGTCCCCAGCTTGGGAGCGGGCGGAATCGGTATGTTTCGGCGGCTCCGGCATGGAGCGGAACGCCGGGTCTTGCCGCGCAAAATAACAAATCCCGCCTTTCGGTCGCAGCTAATAAATCCTGCCTGAAAGGTCGCACCTTTAAAATCTGGTCTTGCTGTCCTGCTCCGTATGGATGCGGACAGCATGTTTGCGCGGCATCTACGGGGCGGGTTCTCCAGCCTGCTCCGGGGGCGGCCGTTGTTATGATGAGGCAAAGGCGAAATTTTGGTACGGCCGCCCCTTTCTTCGACAATAAGCCTATTTTCATATATACCCGGCTCGATGGCCGGGACCCACAAAACCGTCAGTCGGGAAATCAAAAGCACAAGATTCCAAGAGGGAGTAGTTCGACTGGCGGCGGAACAGCCGTAACAAGCCCGACAAGTAGGACGGGCGGCACGGAATTGCGGCTGTTCCATTCTTGTGACCTCTCCGTTTCCAGACCTACAAATAGACAAGTGCAGTCAGGCCCGCGGCGTATCAAGGCGTTACGCCCTGCCGGGTTTGCTGCGAGGGGCGCGTTGGCGCATACTCCGCGCCCCTTTCTCCGACCCTCCGACCAAACCAACTATATGAACCTCCCCGGCGCATGGGTAAAGCGACCGGGGGCACGGGGCGGCTTCTCCCCGGTCCTATTTTCTGTTATGATGTTGCGTCACTACTTTTTCATTCTTCATATTGGACCGAAGCCGCCCCATTTTTCAGACCTCGTATGTAAAAACCTATATCACCATGTCAAGAAAAGCGCCCGAAGATTACGACTGTTTCATTTATAAACGTGACCTGCGCAGGTTCTTTGTCGATCTGCGCAAGCAGGCGCACTACATTTACGCGCTGCTGGAGGGAGCGCCGAAATCGGTATTCTGGATCGTCCTGGAGAACGAAGATTCGGATGCGGACGAACAGACATTTACGGTCAAAGAGTTTTATGCGAACGTTGCGAAATTCCACCACCGCAAAGATACTTTCCGGCTCTATTTCGAAGCCTATTTTTTCCGGGACGAGTGGGACGAGTGCGTCGATGGGTGGCGGTTTATGGATAACCCGTTTAACGGGAAGATCAAATACGAGAAAAGCGATCCCGGTGAACTATCCGTCGATGTGTTCGAAAAGGAGTGGCCGCACCTGTTCGCCTGCCTGTGCCGGAAACAGATTCTTGCAAATGCCCCTTTCAGGTTGGAGCGCGAAACGATCAAGCACTACAAATTTTCATACGGGGACGTGAAGCTGCTGCGGGAACCCGCTGTCCGGATTAACAAACGCATTATCGCCGAGTTGTGGGCGCAGTACGAAAGGCTGGCGGCTATCGACTGCCTGCATGAAACTCCGACAAAGAAGCCCGAACGGAAACCCGCCGCCGCTCCGGTCAAAACGGAATACGCGCCGCGCAAGCGAATCACTCGCAGGGTTCCGATGTTGAACGGATAAAAATGGAAAACAACAATAGGTGCGGTATCATTCTCATTAGGATTCTTCATAGTCAATCATAATCAGGTAACAAAAGGTGCCGCACCTATTTTTTAAATTTAGGACAAACGAAACAGTACGGGGCGGGACAGTCTTTTCCATAATACAAAGGCTTGATACGTCGAAAATTTGTTCCGCCCCGTTTTTTACAGATTATGATAGAGCAGAACACCGAAGAAGAACAAGTCCTGCGCGCCATCAACCACTTTTACACGACGCAGGTTAGTTTCTGCATCGCAGCATTGAGCAGAATGCGGTCCGCGGAACTGGCCGACAAAAATATCATCCTGCGGGCCATCCTGTGCGACATGCCCGACTGCGGCATCTGCGCCGATCCTACGGCCGAAAATTACGGCGTCGATTTTTGGGTTGACCGGGCGGAATATGTCAACGACACGACGTTCAATCTCTATGTCACGCAGGCCGAAGAAAAGGTGCTTTGGAATATCGCCAAAAAGGGGCAGAAACCGGGGCGTCTGGCGGTTCCGCAGCAGCGGATCACCGTGCGGACCGACGGGGTAAGCAGGCCCCCGTATATTCCGCTTATCTACCTGACGGTATTAAGTTCCAAACTGATGGCAATGGCTATGTCGGACGTGCTGCCGGACACGGATTTGTCCACCTATTACGACGAGCGGGTGATGGCTGGCATGTGGGAGCATATAGTAGGGACATTGGACCGGATCGTCGAAATGCAAGACGGGGAGGCGGAAGCCGAAATTCCGGTAAGCTGAACCGTCGCGGCTTTGGCTATGGAAACGAAATAACGATAACAAACAAACTGTAAAACATGGGATAATAGAATCTACATAACGGAATAAACTGCTGATCTCCAACAAAACGCCCACTTTGTAAGACCAGATTGTCATGCAGATTTAATTTCGTGCTGCGGCACGGGGTTTAGGTCTGTATATCTGGTGGGTATGGGCGTACCTGTTTGGAGTAAACAGCACTTTCCCCGTGCTTTCTGTTTCCCGCACGTTCGATTATGAGAAAAGGCTTGATACTCGGATTCGTCGGCAATAATCCCAAACATGCGCGTCGTCTGCCTGACGATGCCGTCGGGCAGTTGATCCGCGGCAATGTTCCGCTGGGTTACAGAACGGTTTTGACTGGCATCGAGGGAAATTTTGAAATGGGCTGTGCGGCTGCGACCCTGCGGCTGCGCGGCGAGGGATTGAAAATAAAGCTGCACATAGCCGTAACGCAGGGCAAGTACAAAACGTATCTGCGTTATAAACGCGACAATCTCCGGCTTTCGGAAGCACACCGCATCATCGAACAAGCCGACAAGGTGGAAATTATCGAGGGGAAAACTCCGCTGGAAGCCGAAAGGCTCCGCGACCGCCATGTCGTCGATAAGAGCGATTTGCTGTTCTATTATTCTACGCAGTTGCGCGACGATTTCCGAAACAAATTCATATCCTATTATCTGGAACAGCAGCACCCGCGGAAAAATGTCTGCGACTTGTCGGACAAGAGCGGCCGGGCGTTCGTGGCAAAGGAAGCCAGCTTACGCTATATGCGGGAACGGGATTTGGTTGTCATGGCGAATAGTATTGATAAAATCTACCTGCAGGACTGGCTTGCGCCTGACACGGACGAATTGAGGAAGTATTTCAGAGCACCCAAAGAAACCGCCGTCGTGCTGCTGCGCGATACGGGAGTCTGCGACCCGAAGCTGTTGCCCCTGCGGGTATTTTTCTATGCGCTTTCGAATTCGGTGATAACGAATCTTGCCCTGCCGGAAAAGTGTTGGAGGGAGAGCCGCGAATACTTCGATACGTTCCAAAATATCCTGCGTATTATCCGGCTTACGCGGGCGCACAACATCGAAATCCCGGACTTCAATATCTTCGACTTTCCGCGCTACGGGGAGATTATGCGCCGGATTTTCCAATATCAGGAGTTGAAATAACAAGAACGCTGCATGCTGCGAAAATTACTGAACAGACTTTTCGGCCCCTTTTCTTCGGGCGGCGTAATCCCTTTGGGGGAGTTCCTGATACTGCTTCAAAAGAGTTACGCCTATCTGCGTAAGCATCGTTACCGGGTTCTGTCTACCGAACTGCCGGACGACCTGCTTCAAAAGTGGCTGATGCCGATGCCGGACGAGAAGCAGGCGGAGGAATACAAACGCAGTTTTGCCCGCCAAAACGATACGTTGTCCCAAACTCAACTGCCTGTGTTCGTGTTCGACCACGTTCTACAAAAACGCTTCAACCGGGATATATCGACATTCGACGACGCCGAAATGGAAATCGCGGGCGGGGATTTAAGAATATATATCCTGCTGCTGAATTACATTTTCGGAATGAGGGAAGCGGGACGGCCCCTGATCGAGTTCGATATTTTCGACGTGGAGAATTACGACGCAATCATCGAACGAATCGAAGCGCAGGAAACGGAACCGGAATAAAAATCCCGGTCCGCAGTATAGCGAATAAGGTTGCATGTTCTCTGTTTTTTTGCTATATTTCAGATCAATTCCGGCAATTGTATGAAATATCTGTTATCTCTTTCAATGGTTTTGCTCCTATGCGGCTGTGGCAGCAACAGGCAAATCGAGCAAGAATTGTCTACTGCGACAAGATTGTTACGCATCGAACCGGACAGCTCGTTGCGCATCATCGAGAACATTGACCCCGACCGGATTCTGCGGCGCAGCACGCGGGCAAAATACGCTCTCTTGTATTCCGCGGCACTCGATAAAAATTATGTGGATGCCGATGATGATTCGCTGATACGCATTGCATACCGGTATTACGACAACCGGATTTGCTCGGATTCGGTGAAGTTTCTGATTAACTATCACTATGGGCGAATCTATCAAAACGGCGACGATTATCAGGAAGCCATGCGCTATTATCTGACTGCGGAAAAATACGCTCTCGCGGCGCATAAGAATTATTATCTGGGTTTGGTATACTCCCGTATCGGGGAGGTCTATTCCGAGCAGATGAATTTTAACGGAGCGCTGGAATATTATCAGAATGCTTATGACGCTTGGGAAAAACTACGCAATCCTGCGTTTATGAATAATGCGATACTTAATATCGCCAATGCCTATTCCAGTTTGGGCGATAACGACAATGCCGTAAAATACTATTCGCAAGCTCTGCAAGCAGCCGCACAGCAGGAAGATAACGATATGGTTATTGCTTGTTTAAGCAATTTGGGGGATATTTATGTAAATGAGGGCGATTATCCAAAAGCCTTGCAGGCCGTAAAGGAAATTGAGCGGACCGCTCCAGATGGTCTGTCAATTTATCAATATAGAGTATTGGCCAAAGTCTATTATCTGCAACACAAGATAGACAGCGCACGATATTATTTCAATATCGCTTCGGAGTTGGCGGAGGATATTCGGGACGATGCACAACTGGCATATCTATCTATTCAAATTGAATTGGCATCCGGAAATTCAGAGGAAGCAGCCAATTCGATCAATGAATATATCTGGTTGAGCGATTCCGTATCCCGCATGGTGGTATCTCAGTCAGCAACCGCCGCCGAGGGAAAATATTATAAAGAGCAAACCGCTTTTGCGAGTTACCGCCTGAAAGTACGAACTTACTTTGAATATATTGTCGGACTGCTGATCTGCGCCGTCGCAATTTTCCTGATCTACTACTATCGGGAACGCATGAAACGAAAACAACAGCAGGTTGAACGCTACATGTTGGCCGTTGACAGCATCCGGGCATCGAAAAACCGCATCCTCGAACATCTTGCCGTCAAGGAGGGACAGGAGGTGCAACTTAAAGAATTGGTGTTGTCCCGCTTCGAGTTCCTCGACCAACTCGGCCGGGCGTTCTATGAACGGAACAATACAAAAGCACAGCAGGAGGTCATTTACAAACAAGTGAGAAACTTCTTTACGAACCTTGCATCCAATCCCGCGACCAAAAAAGAATTGGAGGAGATCGTAAACACGGTAAATGACAATATCATCGTGAAACTGCGGAAGCAGTTCCCGAAATTCAAACCTGCGGATATAGATTTGCTATGTTACATCTACGCCGGATTCTCGGCGCAAATCATCAGCGTTATAATCGGCGATTCGGTATCGAATATCTACAACCGCAAATCGAGATTGAAAGCCCGAATTGCGGCATCGGATTCGGCCGAAAAAGACTTTTTTATTCAGAAAATGCAATAACATTCTGATTATCAAATAAATTACCCCCCCCCGTTGAAAAATCCAAAAAAAATAACATGTAATATTTTGTTTTTCAGGCAATTATCGCATACATTATAAAAACTGCGAGATTTTTGCAATTCTCGCGGTTTTTATTTTTCTGTATATCAATAATTTATTGACTTTGTGTGATAGATTTTATCGGCGCTGATTTTGCTATCGGAAGAAACCGAAAGCCTAACTTTGCTATTTTCTAACCCACATATCTTATCACATGAAAAAATTACTTTTATTACTTGTGCTGTGCTGCATCGGAGCCGGAATTTGCTTTGAAGCGTATGCAAATCGGAAACGACCGAAAACCACGTCCGTTTATCTGGAAAAGAAAATGACGGTTAAAGGTCCGCGCAGCGTCATGCCGCCGATTAATGCGGTGCTTTCTCCGGATGGCAACACCATTACGCTCCACTCTCCGGAGAATTGCGACCGGGCATTCGTTACGATCTCCGGCAATGGAACCTATCTTACGGAAATGGTGAATTTCACCGACCAAACTGCGACGCTCGACGTGTCGGACCTCGACTGCGGGGTTTACCTGATTACCGTCGAATATGAAAACGGTACGATTTACACCGGACAGATCGAGTTTACCGAATAATTTCTTAGATTTACCTTTAAAATTATGATTATGAAACATATTTCTATCGTTTTACTGGCAGGTCTTGCGGCTGTCGCTTTTGCCTGCACGAAAGAAACGACCCCTGAACAGACAGCACCGGAACCGCAGGAAATGGGCGTCGGAGGTGGTGATATTGTCTGCATTGACGGCACACTGCATTTTTCATCAGGTGAAGTTTGCCTGAACACTTTGGAATCGCTTACTTCGGAAGAATCTCTGCACGCTTTCGAGAAAGCGCATAATTTCACCTCGTGGCGTTCGTTCACGGATAGTATGTTGGATGATATTATCGCCTGTGAAACTCCGGAGGAGTACCAAGCGGTTCTTGAAACCTGCGCAGGCTATCTTAAAATGGATAATGACCGCCTGATGCCTGTTATCACTTCTGTCGGTTATGCCAGCATTGCAGACATTAATGGTGTTTTTTATGTCGGTGATGTCAAACATACCGTGAACGCGGAATCCGTAACTATCGAGAGGACCGATGCAAAAACAAGGGCTGTTGAAGTTGAAGAAATAGGTTATGTTGCGCCTGTATTCGATGAAACCCAGACCAGAGGAGAGATTTCGCAGAAGTATACGGATCGCCGTCGTGAAACAAAAAAGTACAAAGTTTTCTCTCGCACCAACGTATTGCGTCACTCTGTTGTACAAGAGGTAAATGGACAGAAATACTATAACACCTCCTTTGCTATTCAGGTGCATGTTTCGGGACAAAAGAAGAAGACCCTGATAGGATGGAATACCTACAATGACCGCTTTTATATTGAGAATCTGCATTGGGATTTAACCATCGCCGGGAAACGAATTTCTTTCGAAACATACAGAAATAATTATTCGAAAACGGAATCCACAAAGAACCTGTATGCGACCATCGGTTTCGGAAACGGTCAATTCAACATGACCCCTACGGAAGTACCTATGCCGAGCGGATTCAACTGCATTGTACATAGGGCACGAAGCCGTGAGATGGGTAATTGCGGTGCTTTGACAGACATCAACTGCTGCATGCAATTAATTCAGTTGCCTGTGTCTGAGTGTATTTAACTATACTTCATCAAGGAAACAGAGATAGAAAGTCTCTGTTTCCTTTACTATTTTAACCCCTTTTGTTATGAAAAAACTTCTTTTCCTGCTTGCGTTTACCATCGGATTCATTTCTTGCAACGATGAAAAACATGTTTGGAGCTTCGAGGACATGTTTTATTTCCTGCATAACGATCCATCGCAGGAGGGCTGGGTTGAACCTGTTACGAAAATAACTGTCGGACCCGGTGCGCAGGTGGATTTATTGGTTACACGCAATGCTTTTGCAGCCAAAGCTCATCCCAAACAGACGGTAAAGGTCGTTGTCGAGGAGAATCTTTCCACGGCAAATCCCGGAGGTGATTTCATCCTCAGCGAGCAGGCTTTCAATTTCAAGAATAAGGATGCCCTGCAACTTCCTTTACGAGTAAATATCAGCGGCGGCACGTCCGGTAAAAAAATCGTGCTACGTCTTGATTACGGCTATTATGACGAATGCAGTCCGGAAAGCCGTAAGGGAGATAAGTTGATAATTAAGGTTAAATAAACCATGCTGCGCTGCATTTCGGTATTCTTTGTAGTTTTTATCTGCTGGGCCTGCGAGGTCGATTATTCGTTCGGCGAAAAGGATTTTAAGCCCCGCGTGGTTGTCAATGCGTTGATCTCGCCGCAGGAACCCTTTGCAGTACGCCTGCATTGGAGCCGCAGCTACTCGGCTCAAAGCGGGTTCACTCCCGTTGGGGAAGCCGAAATCCGCCTGTATGAAGATAATACCGAGGTTGTGCGCTGCCCGGCCGATCCGGAGGGTACGACCCAAACAACGTTCCGGGCTGCTGCCGGGCGCTCTTACCGTCTTGTTGTGTCGGTCCCCGGTTATGGCGAGTTGTCTGCCCGAACGACGATTCCCGAAGCGCCCGCAGCCCGCATATCGTTCGCGCACCAAAAGGGATGGTATCGGCATTTCGACATGACTGACCTTACTGCTGGCGTGGATGCCAAAGCTATCTGGCTCCGGGGTACGGAACGGGACAATAACGGAGAAAAAGATATATATGCGTTCTATACGACTTCCGTATTTGTCGATCAGGTGAACGGCGCGAACGACGCCTACGAATCCGACGAAAAAGGAAGTACCATAGATTTCGAATATTTTCTGCGTGTCGCCCGCGAAAATCTCGGCGCAGCATTCCCGCTCCGTTTCTCGGTTTTCGGAGCCGTTGAAAACAGGCACACATTTCAGATTATTGCGGCGTCCGATACCTACGACCGCTATATGCGCTCCCGGTATAAACATGAGCTGAATACGGGAGAAAGTGCGCAGGAAAATCCCTTTATCGAGCAGATCACGGTCTACTCGAACATCGACAACGGTATCGGCATCTTCGCCGGATATAACTATTACACGACGCCCGAATTATGAGGAAACTGCTCGCAGGCTGTCTGGCGCTTTGCATTCCCGCCTTACTTACGGCGCAAACTCCCGCCGACAGCATTTCACGCACCGAAACGATAGATTCGGTAGTCGTCACCGCCCGCAGGCCGTTGATGGTCTACAAGCAGACGGGCAATATCGCCGTGGACATCGAGCAGCTTAAATACGCCCCGCTGTTCGCGGGCGAAAAAGACATATTCAAATTCCTGCAACTGCTTCCGGGCGTCTCGGCCGGAAAGGACGGCATGTCGGGCTTGCTCGTGCGCGGCGGCAGCAACGACCAGACATTAATTCTTTACGACGACGTACCGATTTACAATCAGGCGCATGCCTACGGCATCCTCTCGATTTTCAGCGGCGAAACGGTCCAATCGGCCGAGGTGTCGAAAGGCTACATATCGCCCGCCTACGGCTCCCGGCTCTCGGCCCTGACGCAGATTCGCACACGCGAGGGCGACCGACAAAATCACCGCCAGTCGCTCACGGTGGGAACCTTGTCGTTGGCCGGGACCCTCGACGGGCCTATCAAACGCGATAAGGGTTCCTACCTCATTTCAGCACGTTACTTCTTTCCCGAAGCGGTGCTTGCAATCGTCGATAACGCTGTCCGCTACGGCTTCTACGACGTGACGGGGAAACTGACTTACGACATTCACCGAAATCATACGCTTTCGCTCGGAATCTATTCCGGCGACGACCACATGAAGAACAAGGAAGATCACGCAGAAAACGGGTTCGGCTGGGGCAATACTACGGCATCCCTGCGGCTGGAATCGCGTTGGAATGATAATCTGCGCTCCTCGGTGGTGGCCTACTATACCTACCTGCAAAACCGTCAGGAAACAAAATTTAAAGACGACGGTTTCAGTAATTGGGGCAAAACGACTTTCAAAACCCACGAGTTCGGAGCACGCATGACGTTCGACCAACGGCTTTCGCATATCTGGATGCTGGAGTACGGAGCTGCGTTTTCGCACCAGCGGTTCGAACCGATGCACACGAAAAGCATCATCAACGGACAGCACAAGAACCGCGGCTATTCTTCCGAGCAGCTTGTTTCGGGGGCGCTGTTCCTGAACAACCGCTTTCAATGGGGAGGCTGGCGGGCCGACGTGGGTGTGCGGGGCGCGGTCTATGACAATTCGGAGCAGACAAAATATGCAGTAGAGCCGCGTGCGCAGCTATCCTATGATTTTGGCCGCGACAATGCGGTCTGGCTTTCGGGGACGATAAATTCTCAGGCGCTTGTTCAATTCAACCGCTATTACTACTCGATGCCGATTGACTTCTGGACCCCGTTTCGGGACGGCAGGTTACAACACGCATGGCAGGTATCGCTCGGTGGCCGTGCGAAGCTGCACGAAAACCTGCCCCTTTCGGTAGAGGGCTATTATAAACGAATGCGCAACCTGCCGCTGATCTACGACAGCGACGATTTCCTGCTGGGCAACGGCGGCTTCATTTACGGCACGGGACGAGCGTTCGGCATTGAAGCAATGCTCCAGTACCAGACCGAACGCCTGAGCCTGACGGCTTCCTATACCTATACCGATTCCCGCCGCCGCTCGGACGGCGTAACCTATCCGTTTGAATATGACGTGCCGCACGATTTCAATGCGTTCGTCAGCTACGACGTGGTGAAGCGACCGGGCCGAAAACATACCTTTTCACTCAATGTTGCATGGCGCTCCGGGCTTCCGTATCGCCTGACGAACGAAAGCTATCCGGATACGGACGGTAATCCGATCATCGGCATCACGGCCTATCCCACGATGCGGATGCGCAACTATTTCCGCGCCGATGTCAGCTACAACATGGAGCGCCGCAAGCGCAACGGCGTGCGCAACTGGCAGTTCTCGATCATCAACGCCACATGGCACAAAAACCCCGTGAGCATTTACCCTTACCGGGGCAGCTATAAGGCAACGGTGCTGATACCTATCATGCCGTCGGTTTCATATACCCGCACGTTCGGAAAATGATCGTGTCCACAATATTCAAAACGCCAATTTCCAAACCTCAAAATAACTTTTAACCCTTAAAATTTTGTCTTATGAAAAAAAACGATCTTCACCATTCTGTTTGTTCTTTCAGTTACGATTAACTGCTTGGCCCAAATGACCTACAAGGACGGCAAACTCACCGTAGGACGAGGTATGTATAAAACCTATACGACGAGTTGGGCGGGATGGGCGCACTATTGGGGGGCCACGGACCAGAACGGTATCAAAATGCACATTCATGCAGCCGATCCCCGTATGTCTACTACAACCAATAAACTTGTGTTTTTGGATAGCGACAGGTCCTTGTATATCGACCTTTATTGCCGCACGATGTATCAGACTTCGGATGAAAAACTGAAAACCAATATTCGCTCATTGAAAACGACACCCGTTTCCCGGTCTGCTTTTTCCATTAACATAGCTACTGCACAATCTAACCCGTCAACGAATATGGTGCTGAAATTGAATCCCGTGAAATATCATTGGAGGGATGAAAGCGAATACGAAAGATTCAATATTCGTCCAGTGCAAAGCGGTGTGGAGGAATACGGTTTTTTGGCGCAGGAATTAGAAGCTATCATTCCCGGAGCAGTCGCCATGACAGAAGAGGGTGACCGTCTTGTCAATTATTCCGCCCTTATCCCGATTTTGACGGGCGCCATTCAGGAGTTAACCGCGCGCGTCGCTGCATTGGAAAGTCAATTAAAAGCCGCCGGGAAATAGGAAATCATTGAATTTTGACGGAATTACATAAAACTGTTTTATGAAGAAAATATATTCGGTGATATTATTGGCTGTGATGCTGTCCTCTTGTACCAAAGACGAAACAGACATTATGACCGATGATAATTCCAACGCGCCGGCACTCGCAAAAACCCGTTCGGATGGAAGCGATATGGTAGAATATGAACTTTTACCGAATCCGTACACGGTTGATGTCATACAGGGTGTTTACGATTCGTATAATGTTTCTAAAACTATTGAACCGACGGATTTGTACGTCAGATTCTTACCGCAGGACAGTTTACAACTTATTGCCCTGAAAAACGATTATGACCTCGAACTGTTCGACTATCCGCTCAATATCGAACTTCCGGAAGATGCGGTTTATCAAGACCCGACTATTCCGGAGGGTAGTTTTACTTGGTTGTATACAACCGTAAAGCCAGACTTCGCATTTCCCAAAGAAATACCTTATGAGGTGATTGAAGAATGCTATATTCCGGCAGAAGATGAAACAATCTCACCCACTCGCGGGGGTATTATAAATGTGGAGGAAGCTGCTTTTTTAAGTCTTGGATACCCCCTTGAAGAACAGGAACCGGAAACTCGCGGAAAACGCAGACCGGAGGGAACTATCAGAGTTTACGATGATTATGCAGGTGCTTTTGTTCCGGTAAAAGGAGTTAAAATCAGATGCCATAGATTTATTAAATGGTCTACGACATTTACGGACGAAAGCGGCCATTATACAATGGACAGCAAATTCAGATTCGGACCGCATTACGCGATTGTTTTTGACAACAGGAAAGGTTTTGACATCTGGGGTAATTGGGGGCCGATTGCACGGGCCAATCTTAATATGGGTTGGCATAGTAACCGAGGACACTCACGCGATATAAATGCTGGAAGTTTTGCTTGGGATTGGGCGGCTGTTAATAATGCAACCTACGATTACTATAAAATGTGCGAAGAAACAGGAATTGCCAAACCGCCCCGTAATCTTAAAATCTGGGTTTTCAAACGCTGGACGACATCCTCGACACCTATGTTGCGCCGAATTGTACATCCTATTGGGTATAACGGTAATTCATCGTGGAAAAACTTTTTTATCAATATCGGTTACGGTACTCTTGCAACGGTGCTGAATCAAATGCTGAAAAAGGTTCTACCTGATATTACGATAGGAACAGGTGGACACTCTTACCGGAAGGTTTATGACGTTGTAAATCACGAGTTGTCCCACGCCAGTCATTTCAGTCAAGTAGGAAGTGCGCATTGGGCGAAGTATATCAGCTATATTATGACATACGGTTCTTATGGAAACGGGACGGGTAAGAATGCAGAACTTTGTGGAATTGGTGAAATGTGGGGTTACTCAATGGGACATATCCGGGCCTATGAAAAATACAATCCGTCAGGTCTTTTGGATGATTATCCGGATGTGCATACTTGGCTTAAACCTCATGTGTTTTGGGACCTGCAAAGGGATAAAGTATTAACTAAGAAGCAGATATATGATTGTTTGGTCGTTGGGGTCGATACCTATGACAGATTAGTCGCAAAAATGTACGAAAAATATCCCGAAAAGGCTGATGAGATCGAAAAGGCATTTACGGACAACGGGATTACCCCGAATGTCCCCAAACCTGATACCGGAGATTTGACGCATGATGCCTTTTATACCGACAAAACGGTTTCTTCGTCTTTCGTTTTTTCAGGGAATAATATTCTTACGCGGAATGTTACTGTAACGAATAGTGCGAAACTGACCTTTCGGGCCAATAAGTCCGTTACCATAAACTCTCCATTTGCGATCAATCAAGGCGCGCAGCTTGAAATAACTTGCGGTAATTAATATATTTAACAGGTTCAGGGACATTGTTCCCTGAACCTTTGTATCTTTACACGAAAACTTATGGTCTATGAAAAAAATAATTTTTGCTGTTATCGGCCTTACTTTGTTCGTATCATGCAGAATATTTCATACTACCGAGCCAACCAATAGTGCACATTGGTATGTAAAAAATATGACTTGGAAACCAATTGTAATCAAGAAGCGTGATTTCAGGACGGAACGTCTATTGAATCCGGGAGATTCTATATCTGTTTTTCATAGATTACCTATGCAAAAATTGGGATTTCCCTCTTTTGATCTATTTTATGAATTATGGAACGTGAACGGGAATGGGGTGGAACAAAATCTGGATGTCCTGTCAGAAAATGGGCAATTACTTAAAACTTGGAAAATTTCGGATAAAAATGATCCGTCAGTAAGAATATTCCAAGAAACTTCATGGAGATTTTATCAAAAACCACAACTCCAACATGTATCTACTTGTGAGGTTGCATGGGTTTTTGACATTCTCCCGGCAGATATTGAGTAGTTCACAAATGCCATGAAAAAGATTGCTTTCATATTTGCGATTACACTAATTAGCATATCATGCGACCCGAAGAAATGGGTGGCTACACATGCAACTTCATGGTATGCAAAAAACAATACCGATCAGATTCTAATTATTACTACGTCACCGTTCATTGATACTGATGCTGTTGTTGCCCCCGGAGATTCGGTATTAGTTCATAGCTTCAATCCGTTTCAATATCTAGGAGAACCCACTTTTGACACATTTTACGGTGCGTGGAACGGTAAGCCGGAACAAGAATGGTGTATAAGTATCTGTTCCAAAGATGGCCAATTACTGAAAATATGGAAATATATAGACCGGAACGCAGAGGGCAGACAATTCTTCAATGAATCTTATTGGCGGCTATATACGAAAAAATATAGTAATAGCGATCAATTAAACCTCTCGTGGGTTTTTAATATTCTACCGGAGGATATTGCTACTTTGTAGCCCCCTCCGTTGATGACGCACACTTCACATTAGCAACAGGCCGGAATAAATGTTCCGGCCTGTTCATTTAGCGTGATATAGTCCGTTTTCGCCGTGGCTTTCGCTTGCGTGAAAGATTTCGGCGCATGGCTTCGAACTCCTCCTGCGACATGGGACCGTCCTCGGTGATCTGTCCCAGCAGGTCGCCCGCTGCACGGAACAGGCTTTCGCCGATGCCGCGGGGTGTGGGCTGCGCCGGGTGTGGCTGCGGGGATAATCCGCGCGGCTCCGTGCGGATCTTCTCCGTCTGCCGCGGAGGTGTCGGGGCGGGCTTCGGCGGCACGATATGCTGCCGTGCGGTCGCTTCGGGCCGTTGCGCTTCGGGTTTCTGCGGCGTCTGCTGGCGAAGCGTTGCCGGAGCTGGAGCCGGGACCGGGGCCGTGAGTTTTGGCAACAGCGATGCCCGGTCCGCACGGGGATTGTTGAACAACTCCTGAAAAACATTCGCCGAATAACTCTTACCCAGCCGGGAGCCGTTCAATACGGTTTTCGTCCGGTGATCTACGAACGTCGCGCCCGTGATGCGGCCTGCGGCGTTTTGTCGGAAAATGGCGTCGATGCCGTCGGCTTTCAGCAGGTGCACAAACTCGTCCTGCGTCCGGGCGCGGTGCATGGCGCGGGCCACGGTTCCACGAATGGGACCCTTGATTTGCTCGGATTTGATGTCGGCGTCGCTCCTGGCGATCTGCTTTTGCAGAAACGTATAGCCGCCTTTCGGGGTCAGGGCCGAGGACTTGATCGGCGTGCCGACCCACTTGCCCCGCTCGTCGGTCGCGGTGTAGACGATGCCGTTCCACCGCTTGCCGTCGGCTTCGCCTTTGCGTTCCTCCAGATCGACATTATAGAGGTTCAGCAGCGTTCGGAACTCGGTGATCGAGCCGAACCTATATTGCTCGGCCAACAGCCGCACGGCGGACTTCATCTGCTGTTTGAGGTTGTCGCGTCCGTACTCGACCCGGCGGGCCGTGTCGAACTCCCGCTGCTCCTGTTCTTTGACGGCGGGCCGCAGACCGTACCGCTGTTCGATGTCGCGCATGATAGCCCCGGTCCTGTATCGTTCGTTGCTGTCGGAAATGATCGACCCATCGTCGCGCAGACGTACCGATACGATATGTATGTGTTCGCGGTCGATGTCGCGGTGTTTGAATACATAGTAGGGCTGTTCGCCGAAGCCCATGCGCTCCATGTACTCGCGGGCAATCTCCGTAAGCTGGGCATCGGTCAGACAGTCGGTAATGTCGGGATTCAGCGATACATGGAATACCGGGTCTTTGATCTTCCGGGTATCGAGGTAGGGCTGAAAACTCAACAGGGCACGCCGCATATCGAACGTGTCGGATTGCTCGCAGTCGCCTAATACCAGATTCCCGTACAAAACGGTAGCTTCGCCGTTGCGCACTTTCTCGGCGTTGTACTCCAGCACGCCGCGTATCGACGCGCCTTTGGTTATTCGACCGACCATCTGCGATTAAATTCTTCGGTCAGGCGGACGACCTGCCCAAACAAGACCGTCAATTCCTGGGTGTACTTCTCCAGCCGTGCCAGTAAAGCCACGGCCCGGCGGTCGTTAAAATTGGTGTGGATAGCTTTGACGGTCTGGTTGTAATTGACCCCGACGGCCCGGATTTGGGCATACAGATTCGTCAGGCGCAGGTAGTAGTCGTGCGCGTCCTTGTTGGTCTGAATGACTTTGAACGGTCAGCCGAAGATGCGGCTGATAATAAACTTCGATCTGCTTTTCACTCCGGCTTTGAGCATCATGTTCAGCAGTTGCGTTTCCTGCTGATGGTTCAGCCGGAAATTGTGGTAGTACGTCTTGGGGTCGGCGACCCGCTTTTTGTTCTCCATAAACTGATATTTTAAGGTTAATCGACTTGGGAGATTAACCAACCCTTATATTCCGGTCTTTCGTTAGTGTGGCACAAACTCCGTTTCGTGGCACAATAACACACCTTGCTATTTGCTCTACGCAAATAAAATCCGTCCCCACGGGACGGAAAGGAGTTGCCGCGGGCAACGACTTTCCATCTCAAAACCTCTATACCTAATTGGTAATCTTCCCGCTGCAAAGGTAAGGACTTTTTCGGCTCGTGGTACGGGTCAATTAGGGCGAACGAGGGCGAACGAGGGCGTAAAGGGTATCTTTTCGAGGATTTCACCCTTTAATTTGTGCCGGGATCAGAATCGTTCTTTGGAATTGATAGCGAAGCATTGCAGCATCGCAACAACGAAGCGGCGCAACATCGCAACAACGAAGCGGCGCAGCATCGCAACAACGAAGCGGTGCAACATCGCAACAACGAAGCGGCGCAGCATCGCAACAACGAAGCGGCGCAACATCGCAACAACGAAGCGGCGCAACATCGCAACAACGAAGCGGTGCAACATCGCAACAACGATTCAATAATATAAGTAAAGCAATTTTTAATAAAAAAGAATATGAACAAGAAACCTATTTCTATTTCATTCGCCAACCAAAAAGGCGGCATTGGAAAATCAACTCTTACGGTCTTGGCCGCTTCTTGGCTGCGCTACGTTCGGGGTTTGAATGTGCTGGTCGTGGATTGCGACTTTCCACAAAACAGTATCGTCGAATTACGGGAGCGCGAAAAAAAGGCTGTAATGAAAAACGATGCCTACAAGCTCATGCTCCAGCGGCAATTCGAACGGCTCCAAAAGAAAGCCTACCCGGTGATCCGCTCAACGCCGGAAAACGCGGATAACGACGTGCAGGTATTCCTCGCCAGCGAACCGGAACCCTATGACGTGGTGCTTTATGATCTGCCGGGCACTATGGGCACAAAGGGCGTAATCTATACGATTTCGTTGCTGAACTATCTCTTTATCCCTATGCGGGCCGACCGTCTTGTGATGCAAAGTACGCTGAACTTCGCACAGACGGTTTACGATAAATTCGTCGGAAACCCGGCCACGAACATTCAAGAGGTCTTTCTGTTCTGGAACATGGAGGACCGCCGCGAAAAGACCAACATCTATACCCTCTACGAAAGGATGCTGGGAACGCTCGATATGAAAGTTTACACGTCGCGGATTCAAATGCGTTCGAAGTTCAGCCGGGAGTTGGCGGACACGGACGGCACGGTGTACCGCTCGACGCTATTTCGCTCGGACGGGACTTTCCTCCGCGAAAGCGGAATGGCCGCTCTGATGGATGAAATATGTACTACAATCGGCATATAAGCTATGGCAAAGAAAAAAGGACGCTATGAGCCGATTGACGAGGATATGATTCGCAACCTGATCGGCGGAGTGGATGCACCGCCGCGGTTGGTTCCGAAGCAAGTGCCCGTTGCCGTACCGCAGGAAGCAGCGCCGCCAGAAACCCCGCCACCGGAAGCTATGGCTGTACCTCCGATTGAGGATTCGGGACGTAAAGGCCACAGCATAAGAGGAACGAATACAAGCTATGAACAGTTATTCCTGACCCCGCGAGCATATCGGGCACAGAACTTTTGTCGAATAGATTGCGAAACATGGAAGAAATTAAATCTGATTGTTCATTTTCTCGGAGGTAAACAAATATCGGTTCCGGGACTTATTCACAACATTATCATGGAACATTTAGCGACATATCGGGATGAGATAAACTCAAAATTGAATCAATTAACGAAAACAATCTAACAATGACAAAAAGACAGATAAACAAACGAATGCGGCTGGGGCTGCTGCGAATCGCCTTTTTCACGGGACGCAAAGAGAAGCGTCCGCCTGATACACGGGACGAGGAATGCACTTGCGTCCGGGTACGGGCCGAACGCAACGTCCCGGAATATGCTGCAAAGTTTCTGCTACCTCAAAAATGCAACCCTGGCACTACTTGTCGGATAAAATGTAGCACAATGGAAAAAATGACCATGATTATCCGATTGATTGGCGGTAATGGGATGTCCGTGAAAGCGTATGTAAATAATATTTTGGACAATCATCTGGAACAATACCGGGACGAGATAAACGAACTAATTGAAACCACAAAAAAATTTAAGTTATGACGAAAAAACACATGAACAAACGAATGCGGCGGGGACTGCTGCGAATCGCCTTTTTCACGGGACGCAAAGAGAAGCGTCCGCCCGATACACGGGATGAGGGATGCACCTGCGTCCGGATGCAGGTAGAACACAACGTCCCGGAATATGCTGCGAAGTTCCTGCGGCCGCACAACCTGAAAAACCGGGTTTCGGTCTACATGGAGCGCGAAGTGCGGGATGCCTTGCAGGTTATCGTGAAGCGTATCGGCGGCAGGGAACTTACCACCGCCGGATATATCGACAATATCCTGCGTGAACATCTGGAAGCACACAAGGACCGGATAAACGAAATAAGCCGCAGCCATGCCGATATTCTGTAAAGCGATGATAGCCCTGTGACTGGCCTATTCGGTATATATGCTGCTGGACCGCCACATATACCGGGGACGTTTAAATTACCTGCTTTTCGGGCGTCGGATTGAAAAGGTGAAAGGCTGGCTGCATCGTATAACCGCTCCGGCGGTGAAAGCGGAGCCGGAAGCGCAGCCGACGGAAGATATTGCGTTACACCGGAGTTATCAGTACGATCCGCCGCCTGCACCTGAACCGGAACCGACACCGCTGCCGGAACCTGCAAAACCGCCGGAAGCGGAAGCGCCGCCGACTGCGCCCCCGGACGATTCGGCTCCTGCCGTTTCGCACCCGACACCACCTCCGGAGGGCGACAATTACAACGAGGACGAGGAATATATGCGTCACATGGCAAATACCGACGAGGGGCCGCAGCCGGGTGCTGTCGATGCTGACGACCTGCTGGTTCTACTCTCGGTTTTCTCGAAAGGCAAGAGTGCCACGCAGCAGGAGATCGCCACGGCACGGCGGGCCATGCGGGCCGTTTCGGGTTCGCAGATTGAGCAGGCGATTTTAGATCAGTTGAATGGCAAAGACGGCTATGTTGCGGTCATGCTCGACATGATTACAAAGGACCTGCACGCGGAGGACGATACACCCCCGCGGGAGAATAAAAAATCTGACCGGGCTTTTCGTCTGGAAGATTTTGTATAACGGATGTCTAACTTAAAACAAATGCCTATGGGAAAGGATTTTTTTGATTCCGGCTGACGACGGAAGTGCCGTTTATGAACGGCGAAAATACGTCAGACAACATTTTCCATAAATCGCTGCCGGCCGTCATGGGCGGTCGGCAGTTTTTCACCGAAACGAAAGCAAATTATCTATGAAAAGTAAAAACAGAAAATTTTTGAATACTCCGCTCAATCCGGCCCGGCCTCCGTACCGCAAACGTCTTACCGCTCTGTTCTTCGCGGCTTGGGGCATGCTGTGAACGTTGGCAGCTACGGCGCAGACGGGCGACGGCTCGGCGGGCATCCGTCAGGCTGCGCAAATGGTAAACGGCTATTTCGAACCTGCCGTGAAGCTGATTTACGCAATTGGGGCCGTCGTGGGGTTGATCGGAGCCGTAAAAGTCTACGGCAAATTCAGTTCCGGCGACCCGGACACGGCAAAGACCTGCGCCAGTTGGATGGGGGCGTGCGTCTTTCTGATCGTCTGCGCCACGGTCTTAAAATCATTTTTCGGCACAACGTATTAGTATATGACAACATTCGAAATCCATAAGGGCGTGGATGCGCCCGTCGAATTTAAAGGACTGCGAAGCCAGTACCTTTTCATCTGCGCCGGGGGACTTATCGGGGCATTCCTGATCGTCGTCGTCTTGTATATGTGCGGCGTGGGTCAATTCCTCTGCCTGGGTGTCGGTGGCGCTCTGGCCGCCGGGGTCGTGATGCTGACATACAGGCTGAATGAGAAATACGGCACGTATGGGCTTATGAAAGCGTTGGCCGTAAAGCTGCATCCCCGCCGCATCACCAACCGTCGCCGTGTGAAGCGCCTAATCCGTTCGAGCCATGTATAGCACGCTGAAAACTACCACGCTGGAGCGGAAATTCCCGCTGCTGGCCGTTGAACAGGGCTGCATCGTCAGCAAGGAAGCCGACATTACGGTAGCGTTTCGTGTCGAATTGCCGGAACTGTTCACCGTTGCGGGCGAGGATTACGAAGCCATGCACGCGACATGAGCAAAGGCAATCCGCGTACTACCGGATTTTACGGTCGTACATAAACAGGACTGGTTTATCTCCGAGCGGTATGTACCCCAGATTTCGGAGGACATGAGTTTTTTAAGCCGCAGCTATGAACGTCATTTCAACGAACGTCCGTATCTGAACCATACCTGCTACCTGTTCATCACCAAAACCACACGGGAGCGCACGCGGCAGCAATCGACGTTCAACACCCTCTGCCGGGGCTACCTGACCCCGAAAGAGGTGCGGGATAAGGATGCCGTGGGGCTGTTTCTGGATGCCGTGAGCCAGGCGGAAAGCATCATCAACGAAAGCGGGCTTTTCAAGGTCGAACGGCTCTCGGAAGCGGAGATCGTCGGCACGCCGGAAAAGGCCGGGATTCTGGAAAAGTACTTCGCACTCACGCAGGACGACACGGCAATATTGCAGGACATGCGGCTGGACCCCGGACGAATGCAGGTCGGCGACAAAACCCTGTGTCTGCACACGCTCTCGGATTTGGACGACCTGCCGCAAAAGGTTTCGACGGACAGCCGTTTCGAACGGCTCTCGACGGACCGGAGCGACTGCCGCCTGTCGTTCGCGGCTCCGGTGGGTCTGCTGCTGTCGTGCGACCATATCTATAACCAGTATGTGCGACAAGAGGTCGTGTAAGTAATTGTTTAACAATTAAATGAAGTAACAAATATCATTCAGATCAGATTAAACCTATTGTTCCGTCAATAGTAGCCTACGGTCACGTGCGTCGCTCAAAAGGCGGGGTGCGAAGCTGGCCGGACAAAGTAGCCCTTCCGCAAGGAGAAGCCCGAACCGCGAGGGAACGGCAACTGCTCTTAGCACAAAAGAGTCGGGGAGCGAGGCTGGGCGGTATGGTTAGCACAAGCGAACTGTTATAAGCGTCGTAATGTACGAACAAGCCAAAGTTGCTGAGAGGCTTGAACCAAAAGGTAACGCAGTCGGATAACCCTTTGTATTGTGGGGTTACACGGACAAAGCACTGCCGGCGCAACGGACAGAACCTAACCCGCTCATTTGTTACTTACGCGAAACTTGGTAAACCCGTATCTCTCCTGCCTTCAGGCAGGTAAGCCGACCGCAAGGAACGCCGAATGGGGTGCGGGTATGGGAACGCAGAAAAAGCGAATGCCGTCCTGTAACGGGGCGGATAGGAGTTTCAACGTCACTCCGCCGCGAAAGCGGGCAGACTTCTGCAAGGTGACTCTTTACAAGAAACTATGTAGAACTTTCTAAAAGAAGGAATGCAAATGAACGAGATTAATTTATCGTGTGCGCCTGCTGACCGTAGGCAGTGGAACAACTGGACCGACATTGATTGGGTCAGATGCGAAGCTGCGGTTCAGAAGCTGCAAGGACGTATTGTAAAGGCTCAGAAAGAGGGTCGTCCGGGCAAGGTAAAAGCCCTGCAATGGACATTGACCCACTCGTTTTACGCCAAAGCGTTGGCGGTCAAACGAGTTACCTCTAACAAAGGTAAGAACACGGTGGGAGTGGATAAAATTCTCTGGACTACTCCCAACGCAAAAATGGGTGCTGTCGCCGATCTGAAAAGACGTGGCTACAACCCGCAACCGTTACGAAGGGTACATATCAAGAAGAGTAACGGCAAACTCCGTCCGTTAGGAATACCCACAATGAAAGACAGGGCCATGCAGGCATTATACCTCATGGCTCTGAACCCGGTAGCAGAAACTACCGCCGACAGACACTCTTACGGCTTCCGTAGGGAAAGGTGTACGGTCGATGCGATAGTACAATGCCATACGATACTTTCAAAAGAGGTATCTCCGCAATGGATACTCGAGGGAGACATCAAAGGTTGTTTCGACCACATCAGCCACCAGTGGCTACTCGACAATATCCCTACGGATAAGGTCATGCTCTGTAAATGGCTGGAAAGTGGATTCGTATTCAACCGGCAACTGTTTCCCACCGAGGAAGGTGCGCCGCAGGGCGGTATCATATCGCCGACACTCGCGAATATGGCACTCGACGGCCTGCAAGCAATGCTTGCAGAGAATTTCAAACTGAGACGTACCAAAATGGGATATTTCAATCCTATGGTGAATCTGGTACGATATGCAGACGATTTTATAATTACCTGTTCCGACAGGGAAACACTGGAAACACTTGTCAGACCTGCAGTCAGTGAGTTTCTTCAAGCACGGGGGCTTACCCTATCAGAAGAAAAGACGAAGATTACTCATATCGACGAAGGATTTGATTTTCTGGGTTTCAATGTTAGGAAATATAAAGGTACGCTGCTTATCAAGCCGTCAAAGAAGAATGTTAAGGAATTCCTCGCCAAGATTAAAGCCATTATTCGTAAGAATCAGGCCATCAGGCAGGATAAACTTATCGGACTTCTGAACCCCGTCATAACCGGTTGGGGCAACTATTACAAGGGTTGCGTAGCCGCCAAAACCTTCAAGAACGCAGACGCACAGATCTTCTACAAACTGTGGGCGTGGGCATTACGCCGCCACCGCCACAAGGGTAAGAAGTGGGTTTACAACAGGTATTTTCTGTCGAAGAAAGGCCGGGCGTGGACATTCGGTATGATGCTGAAGAACAACGGGAAACCATTTCCGTACACACTGAAGTATCTATCCGATATTGATACGAAGACCAAGCCTATCAAAATCCGCAGCAAAGCCAACCCATTCGACCCGGAATGGCGACCATACTTTGAGATGCGTAACAGGATGAAAATGTTAAGCTCTCTCAAAGGCAAACAGGGCTTTCTCAGAATGTGGGAGAAACAAAATCAGCGTTGTCCGTTGTGCGGCGAGATAATCGACGCGGATAAAATCTGGACTATTGCGGAGTTATCCGACAAGTCCGGCAAATCCAAAATCATCGCCCATGACAGATGCAGTCGTACACTTACCCGTAAAATTAGAGCTTATGAGCCGGTTTCATAATAGAAACTTTGAGTTGCTTGAGCCGTATGATGCGAAAGTATCACGTACGGTTCTTAGAGGGGAAGGGAGCAGTAATGCTCCCGACCTACTCGACATTTTTCTGGACAATCCTGCCGAAACATTCCAGCAGTTCGAGAAACGTACCCGGAACCTGCAATCGCTCTCGCGGTATAGCCGCGCCAATCAGATCAACAAGGAATGGCTCGATCAGTTTTTGAACGAGGGACATAGCCGGGGTCTTACGCCCGTGCGGTGTCATTGTAATGTCTTGGCGTGGTCGGACGATGCGGAGCAGTTGAAACGCATTAAGGCAGATGTGGGGTCGCAGCTTGCGACGATGGAGTGTAAGCCGCGGCATAACACGGTCGATGTTCCGGCGCTGTTCTGGGCGGGTATTCCCGGCAATGAAAGCGACTTCCCGGCAGAGGAAAGTTTCTATACCTACCTGGAACAAGCCCTGTGCTTTTTCGTGGAGGAAACGAATTACCGGGATTCGCCGTCGCCGTTCGGAATAAAAATGGTGGACCGGATTACGGGTAAACCCCTGCATCTGGACATATCCGACGAGCCGATGAAACGGGGTGTAATCTGCAACAGGAATCGTATCGTCATTTCAGGATCGGGAGGTGGCAAATCTTTCTTTGTCAATCACTTGGTTCGTCAGTACTACGAACAGGGCACACACGTTGTCCTGGTCGATGTGGGAAACAGCTACAAAGGGCTGTGTGCATTAATCAACCATCGCACGGGCGGTCAGGACGGAATTTATTTTACCTATACCGAGGACAATCCGATCAGTTTCAACCCGTTTTTCAGCGACGATAATATCTACGACGTTGAGAAGCGCGAAAGTATCAAGACGCTGATTCTTACCCTGTGGAAACGGGACAACGAACCCCCGCGCCGCTCCGAGGAAGTCGCGCTGTCGAACGCTGTGAGCCTGTATATTCAGCAAATTCAGAACCGTGACGACCTGCGCCCGTCGTTCGACACGTTCTATGAATTTATCGACAAGGAGTATCGCGGATTGCTCGAACGCAAGCGGGTTCGGGAAAAGGATTTCGACATCGAGAATTTCCTGAACGTCCTGGAACCCTACTATAAGGGCGGCGAATACGATTACCTGCTCAACTCGGAACAGAACATCGACCTGCTGAACAAACGCTTTATCGTGTTCGAACTGGACAATATCAAGGACCACCCGATACTGTTGCCCGTTACGACGCTGATTATCATGGAGTGTTTTATTTCCAAAATGCGACGGCTGCAAGGCGTTCGCAAACTGATCGTGATCGAAGAATGTTGGAAAGCCCTGACAAGCGCATCTATGAGCCAGTACATCAAGTATTTATTCAAAACGATTCGCAAATTTTTCGGCGAAATCCTCGTCGTAACACAAGAGATCGACGATATTGTTTCCTCGCCGATTGTAAAGGAGGCGATCATCAACAACTCCGACACGAAAATCCTGCTGGACATGCGCAAGTACATGAATAAGTTCGACGCAATCCAAAACCTGCTGGGGCTGACCGATAAGGAGAAATCGCAAATCTTGTCTATCAACCTTGCGAACGACCCGAAGCGCAAGTATAAGGAGGTCTGGATAGGTATGGGCGGCGTTCAGTCTGCGGTCTACGCTACGGAGGTCAGCGCGGCCGAGTACTACACCTACACCACGGAAGAAAGGGAGAAAATGGAACTGTTCACGCTCACCGACAAGCTGGACGGGGACATCGAACTGGCGATCAAGCAACTCGCCGAAAACAAAGAAAAACACGAACCTAAAAATTAAAATTATGTTTAAGAGTAAGAAAAAAAGAGCAATCGAATCGGCCATAGAACATCTTTCGGCGACGCTTCGCCATGCTGCCGAAAGCCTTGCCGCCGTCGCTGACGACGTGCGGGTGAGCCGTCAGGAAATCCGCCGGGACTATATTTGCGGCGGCTGGACGACCCCGGACCTGAACCGGGGACTTATCATCTCCAAGCTGCCGGAGGGGTTCAATGCGGCGATTTATACGCCGCCGCTGAACCGCAAACGGACGCGCCTGATGCGGGTCTTCGTCCGCGTGGACGGCGACGTGCTGAAAGCTTGCTACGACGGTGTGGAGCATACGATCACCACGAACCCGCTGCATGACAGCATTACCTTTCCCGGCTACGGGACATTCCTGCGGGACGATCAAATTTTCGGATAGCCATGCGCAGAATCCTATTATCACTTCTTTCCGCACTGCTCCTGTCGGGAGTGGCGCGGGCGCAGATTCCGGTGACGGATGCGGCCAACATTACACAAAGCATTGTCAATTCCGTTACGGAGCTGGTGCAGACTTCGACCACGGCGGAGAATATGATCGGCAACTTCAAGGAAACCATGAAAATCTACCGTCAGGGCAAGGAGTATTACGACCGCCTGCGCAATGTCACGCACCTTGTCCGGGACGCCCGTAAGGTTCAGCAGTCCATTCTATTGGTCGGGGAACTCTCGGACATCTACGTAACAAGTTACGACAAAATGCTCACGGACGATAATTTTTCGTCCGCGGAACTTTCGGCCATCGCTGCCGGGTATAATAAACTTATGGAACGGGGCATGAACTCCCTGAAAGACCTGAAAGAAATCGTCAATCCGACGGATTACTCCATGACCGATAAGGAACGGCTGGACCGTATCGACCAAGCGCACGGCGAACTCACGCACACGCGCGATCTGATGGTCTACTACACGCGCAAAAACATCTCCGTTTCGTACCTGCGTTCGCAGCGGAAAAACGACACGCAGCGGGTGTTGGATTTATACGGTTCGCCGGACGAAAAATATTGGTAGCTATGGTAATGCCTTTATCTGACGGGATGGATATTCATTTCACCAGCCTGCACAAAATTCTTCGCAACCTCTACGATCAGATGACGCCCCTAACGGACGATATTGCCACGTTCGCTACGGCCGTCGCCGGATTGGGGGCGCTGCTGTATATCAGCTACCGGGTCTGGCAGGCCCTTGCGCGGGCCGAAGCCATCGACGTATTCAGTCTGTTGCGGCCGTTCGTTATCGGCTTGTGTATTATCGGATTTCGTCCTATCGTCGTCAATTCGATCAATGGAATTTTAAAACCGCTGGTCGTCGGCACGAATCATATCCTGAAAGATCAACTGCTGGATATGAAAGAACTTCAAAAGAAGAAAGACCGTTTGGAATGGGAGGAAGCTGTACGCCGCAAGACATACGGCGTAATAGACCCGAACGAGGATTACGATGCGGAATTGCGGGCGCTGGGGCTGGATGTTCCGACGCAAAGTGTCATGGATGCGCTGTATGAGGTAACGCATATTTTCAGTACGAAATATTGGGTGCTTCAATTATTCCGGTGGCTGTTGGAAATCCTGTTCGGGGCTGCGGCATTGGTGATCGACACCCTGCGGACATTCTATCTGGTGATCCTTACGATTCTGGGGCCGATTGCCTTTGCAATCAGCATCTACGACGGATTTCAATCGACCTTGACCTATTGGTTTTCGCGCTATATCTCGGTCTATCTTTGGTTGCCTATCGCCGACCTGTTCAGCGCCATGCTTGCGAAGATTCAGGTTTTGTCGCTGGACCGGGACATCGAATTGATCGGCGATCACTCTTTTCTGCCGGATTCTGCGAACTCGGTTTACCTGATTTTCCTGCTTATCTCGATTATCGGCTATTTCACGATTCCGACCGTTGCAAGCTGGATTGTGCAGTCCGCAGGGACCGGGGGCTACAACAAAAAGGTTACGGGTGTTTTCGGCGGAGCTACGAACGTCGCCGCCGGAGCTGCCGGAGCCGCCACGGGCAATGTGTCCGGGGGACTGATGAAATAATAACACTTGTAAAACATGGAATTTAAAGCATTAAAAAACATCGAAACAGCCTACCAGCAGTTACGCCGCTATTCGATGGCGTTTCTGGGGTTGTGTGCCCTGATTACGGTCGTCGCCGTATGGAGGTCGTACAGCTTCGCTGAAAAGCAGCGTCAGAAGATTTACGTGCTGGACAACGGCAAAAGCCTGATGCTGGCCCTATCGCAGGACCTTTGGCAAAACCGCCCCGTCGAAGCCCGCGAGCATGTCAAACGGTTTCACGAACTGTTCTTCACGCTCGCCCCGGATAAGGCGGCCATCGAAAGCAACGTCAACCGCGCGATGATGCTGGCCGACAAGTCGGCGATTGCCTACTACCGGGACCTCTCGGAAAAGGGGTTCTTCAATCGCCTGATCGCGGGCAACGTCAGCCAGCGCATTGTGGTAGACAGCATCGCCGGGAACTTCAACGACTATCCCTATGAACTTCGAACCTATGCCCGGCAGCAGATCATCCGCGAAAGCTATATCACCGAGCGCAGCCTTGTCACCTCGTGCCAGCTTATCAACACCGTTCGTTCGGACAACAACCCGCAGGGTTTCATTATCGAGCGGTTCATGGTATTGGAGAATAAAGACCTCGGACGCTATGAAAGGTAGGCATTGTATCACGACCCTTGCCGGGGCGAAAGACCGGGCGTTGGGGCGTCTGAAGAACTATCTGGAGCAACGCACCCCGCGCCAGCGGTTGTATATCGTCCTTACTGCGCTGCTGCTGTTCGCAGCCGTGGATATATGGATGATCGTCAGCAGCCTTTCGGGGCACTCCGAACCGCTGCCTGCACAACACATCGAAGTATCAGTACCATTAAAACCGTAAACTATGTTAGGTAAGACCAAGAATCCGGGCGGACAATCCGCCCCGCAGAAAAATAAATATCTCGTCATTGCGCTGCTGTGCCTGCCGTTCGTGCTGTGCCTGTACCTGATCTTCGGCGGCAGCGGGGAGCAAGCCCCCGCCACGGTCGGCGGGTTGAATTTCAACATCCCGGACGGCCGGACACAGAATATCGAGGGCAACAAGCAGAAAGCGATGGAGCGCGAGCAGATGAACGAACAGCACGACGCCCGTGTGCGGACGCTGGCCGAAAGTACTTTCTCGCTGTCGGGCGATACGGTGCAGGCCCCGAAGCGCGAGCAGGCCCAGCCCGACCAGATCGCGCAGTCGCGCAACACCTACCGGGACCTGACGCGGGAAATGAACTCGTTTTATGCCACGCCACGGCCCGACCCGCAGATCGCGGCTTTGAAAAAGCAGGTCGCGGAACTCTCCGCCGAACTGGAACAGTCACGCAAAAAGCCCGACCCGCTGGACTACATGGAACGCAGCTATGCCCTTGCGTCCAAGTATCTGGGCGGCCAGCCGCAGGCGCAACCGCAACCGGGGACGACCTCCGAGAAGTCGAAAGACCGCGCGGCATGAGCGCACCGCACGGCGGACGGAACAGTTTCGGGATTGTCGCAGCCTGTGAGCGATTCGGCGTTCATGGCGCAATACGGCAAGCCCCGCAACTACGGATTCAATACCGCCGTCGGAGAGGGTGTCGCGGAGAACCGCAACGCAATCCGCGCGGCTATTGACGCCGATCAGGTCATAACGGCGGGGGCCGTTGTCCGGCTGCGGCTGCTGGAGCCGATGCAGGTTGCACGCTATGTCCTGCCGACGAATACGGTCGTGTTCGGCGTGGCGGGCATCGAGGGGCAGCGGCTTTCTATCACCGTGAAAAGCATCGAAAGCGGGGGCAACATCATCCCCGTACAACTCACGGCGCACGACACGGACGGACAACCGGGGCTTAATATCCCGACCTCGTTAGAGCACGAAGCGGCCAAAGAAGCCGTGGCAAGCGTCGGTTCGTCGGGCATATCGAGCATATCGGTTACGCACAACGCCGGGCAGCAGGCCGCAATGGACCTTGTGCGGGGTGCAATGTCCGCGGGCAGCCAATACCTGAACGCAAAGATGCGGGAAGTAAAAATCAACCTCAAAGCAGGTTATCAGCTATTATTAATTTCAAAAGAGTAAACCAACATGAAAAATCTTATTATGACATTCGCGGCAGCCGTGGGCCTGTCGCTCGGCAGCTTCGCACAAAGTGCAACCGCCGAATCAAAAGCATTCCACTCCAGCCAGATCGTCGCACCTTACGACATCGAAGTAACGTATAACAAAACCGTGCATGTCCTGTTCCCGGCGGCTGTGCAGTATGTCGATCTGGGCAGCAACGACATCATTGCGGGCCGTGCCAGCGGTGCGGAGAATGTCGTGCGCATCAAATCCGCCGTCGCCGGATTTCCGGGCGAAACGAATTTCTCGGTCATAACCGCCGACGGGTGTTTCTACACGTTCAATGTAACCTATGCCGACCAGCCGGGCCAGCTATCCGTGGAAATGGACGACTGGCTGCGCAAGAACCCCACGGCGGAGTATGCCAACGACCGACTGTTCGTGCGGCTCTCGGAGCTGGGCGGCGAAACGCCCGTGCTGGTAAACCGCATCATGTATTCGATCTACAAGAAAAACGCTTCGGACATCAAGTCCGTCGGCTCCAAGCAGTTCGGGATTCAAACCCTCCTGAAAGGGGTCTACATTCATAAGGACCTCATGTATTTCCATATCGCCGTGCGTAACATGTCGAATGTGTCCTACGACATAGATTTCATCCGCTTTAAGGTTGTGGATAAGAAAGTCGCCAAACGAACCGCTGTTCAGGAAACCTATGTGAATCCGGTGCGGGTGTTCAGCCAGCAGAACACCGTGGACGGAAAAGCAACCGTTCGCAACGTGTTCGTGTTCCCGAAAATGACGCTCCCGGACGACAAGGTGCTGACGGTCGAAATCTTCGAAAAGGGCGGCGGACGGCATCAGTCGTTCAACATCGCTAATGGGGAACTGGTCGGAGCGAAACTCATTAACGATCTGAAAACCCGGTAGCCATGCGAAAGTACGTCATCATAGCATTCGCGGCGGTGTGCCTTTCCGGGCTGTGGCCCGGCGAGGTACACGCGCAGCGGGGGCTTCCCAAACAAAAGGGAATTCAGATCACGGCGGGCTGGGTGGACGGTTTTTCGTTCGTGAAAGCCGGACGGCGGGCCAACTTCTACGGTAGTGTGGCGTTCTCCAGATATAACCGCAATTCGACGCGCTGGCTCGTGGGGCTGGAATATCTGCAAAAGGATTACACCTACCGGGGTGAGGTCGTGCCTAAAGCGCAGTTCACGGGCGAAGCCGGATATTTCGTTCCGCTTGCAGCAGACCGGGGCCGAAACGTCGTGCTGTCGGTGGGGTTCTCGGCGCTGACCGGGTACGAATCTTCGAATTGGGGCAACAAACTGCTGCATGACGGGGCGCGGCTCCGGGATGCCGATTGTTTCCTGTACGGCGGGGCGCTTACGGCCGAAGTCGAAACCTATCTGTGCGATAAGGTCGTGTTCTTGGTGAGCGTCCGGGAACGGGCTTTGGCCGGGTCCACGGTCGGGACCTTTCACACGCAATTCGGGTTCGGGTTCAAATTCATCATCAATTAACCGCGCATGAATTTACTGGAATTATTTTCAGGCATCGGGGGTTTCTCGCTGGGGCTTCATCAAGCGGGATTTACCTTTGATAAGGTCTATTTTTCGGAGATAGACCGTCATGCCATTGCTAACTTCAAACACAATTTTCCAAATGCACAACACGTCGGATCAGTCTGCGATATTACAAGAGCTTCCATTGAACGTCCCGATATTATCACTTTCGGATCGCCTTGCCAGAATTTCAGCGCTGCTGGAAACGGCCTTGGACTGCAGGGAGCAGAAAGTTCACTCATACGGTACGCGATTGAAGCCATTGACTACTTTAGACCTGACATTTTTATCTGGGAAAATGTTAAGGGCGTCCTCTTCGAACGACATTGCCGGGATTTTTGGGCAATCGTCAAGGCCTTTGCCGACATTGGGCTTTATCAGATCGAATGGCAACTGCTTAATACTGCATGGGTATTACCCCAAAATCGAGAGAGAATCTACCTTGTCGGGCGTCTTGCAGAAAAATGCCGGGACAAAGTATTTCCTGTCTGCGAAAGTGTTTTCTCGCCTGAAAAGGAATCTGGAAACAACAGGGAAAGCAAAGATTGTTGTGGTACGCTTATAAAAACCTATGGCCGGACTGCGAATTGGGTTACCTACGTATTGCAGCTCCAACGGGGAGAACAATTCGACGGCAAGCTCCGGGCGATCCACGAGGGACAGTTGCGGCTGCTGACCGAAACGGAGTGCGAGCGGTTACAGGGCTTTCCGGACGGTTTTACGCGCTATGGCGTCTATGACGGAGAGGTGCGGGAGATTTCCCGCACGCAGCGGTATTCGTTGCTGGGAAATGCTGTCAGCCCGCCTATTGTAGAAAGGGTGGCTGCGAGAATCAAACAAACGACATTGTTGTAATTTATTATCTCAATTTATGAAAGAAGCAACAAGAAAAACAATGTTTTCATCCGTTCGGATGGACTGGGCTACGCCTATGGATTTTTTCAATGCGCTCGACGCGGAATTTCACTTCACACTTGATCCTTGTGCAAGTCCTGAAAATGCAAAGTGCAAGAAATACTATACAGAGCGGACAAACGGATTATTACAGAGCTGAAAGGGCGAAACGGTGTTTTGTAATCCTCCTTACGGCCGTAATATCGCGGCGTGGGTTATCAAGTGCTGGCAGGAAGCGAAACAACCGGGAACAATTGTCGTAATGCTGATTCCGGCCCGCACGGATACGCGCTATTTTCACGATTTTATTTACCACCAGGCAACAGAAATACGGTTTATTAAGGGCCGTCTGAAATTCGGAGGTCAGAATAATCCCGCACCGTTTCCGAGCATG